>Ga0129311_1001104_pt1 | contig 20245 bp, 18 predicted proteins | sample Go1ome_FD_94435 | JGI IMG/M metagenome (GOLD analysis project Ga0129311, IMG submission 94435) | Western lowland gorrila individual fecal microbial communities from Wisconsin, USA - Go1022B metagenome | ecosystem: Host-associated > Mammals > Digestive system > Large intestine > Fecal | place... | reverse complement strand
TTCTTTCACAGAAGAACAGTTAGCGGACAACTTCCAGACGCTTATGGATGCAATCAACAAAGCAAAACCGAGCACAGTAAAGGGCGCTTACTTAAAGAGCGTTACTCTTACTTCCACAATGGGCCCGGGCGTTAAGTTAAACGTAGCTAAGTTAACAAACTAAGCGAAAATTTTTGTGGAAACTGATTGACAATCCGAATATATTATGATAAAGTATTCGAGTATTGAATGCCGAAGACAGCAGGTGCCGTAAGGCGTAAGGTAAAAACACCTGCCGAGGAACGTACAAAACTCACACAGAATTTTGTAAACCTCTCTGTCTGCGGACGGAGAGGTTTTTTCCGTAAAGCGATAGAAAATGCTGTGACGGCGAATCCAATACTAAAATAAAACAGGAGGTAAACCATTCATGGCAAAAGTTGAATTAAAGCAGCCGGTTGTTGCTGAGATCGCTGAAGTCCTCAACGGAGCAAAGTCTGCTGTAGTCGTTGACTACCGTGGATTAACTGTTGAGCAGGATACTGCTCTTCGTAAACAGTTAAGAGAAGCTGGTGTTTCTTATAAAGTATATAAGAACACAATGATCCGCTTCGCTGCAAAGGGAACTGAGTTCGAAGCACTTGAGCCGAATCTTGAAGGACCGACAGCTCTGGCTGTATCCAAAGAAGACGCAACAGCTCCGGCTAGAGTATTAGCTGAGTTCGCAAAGAAAGCTGACAAGCTTGAATTAAAAGGCGGCGTTGTAGAGGGAACATACTACGATGCAGCAGGAATCAATGTGATCGCAAGCATCCCGTCCAGAGAGGTTCTTCTTGGAAGACTTCTTGGAAGCATGCAGTCTCCGATCGCAAACTTCGCTCGTGTTCTCAACCAGATCGTAGAGAAGAACGGCGAGGGCGCAGAAGCTCCGGCAGAGGCTTAATCGCCATCCCGGATCTGCAAACGGAAAAACGCATTGCGTGATTCTGTTTCAGGCAGCATGAATATGCTGTTATATCAATTGTGAAAACAAACGTGAATATAAAATTATATGGAGGTAAATTATAATGGCAAAGTTAACAACCGCTGAGTTTATCGAAGCTATCAAGGAATTATCCGTATTAGAGTTAAACGAATTAGTAAAGGCTTGTGAGGAAGAGTTCGGTGTATCCGCAGCAGCAGGCGTAGTAGTTGCAGCAGCAGGCGCTGGCGCAGCAGCAGAGGAAGAGAAGACTGAGTTCGACGTTGAGCTTACAGAGGTAGGCCCGAACAAGGTTAAAGTTATCAAAGTTGTTCGTGAAGTAACAGGTCTTGGCCTCAAGGAAGCTAAGGACGTTGTAGACGGCGCTCCGAAGGTTCTTAAGCAGGGTGCATCCAAAGACGAAGCTAACGACATCAAGACAAAGCTTGAGGCTGAAGGCGCTAAGATTACTCTTAAGTAATCAACTTTTATACTTTGAATGTTTTGATCCGCAGGAAGGTGACTTCCTGCGGATTTTTTCATGTAACAGGAAATTCCCTGTTACATAAAACGGCACTGACGTGCCAAAGATGCGCACTCGCGCAAAGATGTAGATTGTCGCAAGCGACCGCGCGAGACGCGAGAATGTGCTAAGGCACATTCTTTTCATTTTGGGGCAATTGTAAGTAATTTGGCGGTGGAAAGACAGGCGCTTATGTGTTAAAATGGATAGCATGAAAATGGCATTGCTTGCCCATTATGCGTATCAATGATCGGGCGGGACAAAAAGGAGAAAGAAATGATTGAAGAATTAGTAAAGAGATACCCGGTTCTGGAATCCGTAAAGGGCCAGATTGAGGATGCATACAGGATCCTGGAGACATGCTATGAGAACGGAGGAAAGCTTCTGATCGCCGGAAACGGCGGAAGCGCCGCAGACTCTGACCACATCGTCGGAGAGCTGATGAAAGGTTTTGTAAAGCGTCGCCCGGTATCCGCGGAACTCGCCGAGGCGTTAAAGCAGGCGGACCCGGAGAGAGGGGAAGAACTGGCGAAAAAGCTTCAGGGCGGGCTCCCAGCCATCGCCCTCACAAACCATGTGGCCCTCTCCTCCGCATTCGCAAACGATGTGGATGGAATGCTCTCTTACGCACAGCAGGTAAACGGCTACGGAAAAGCAGGGGATGTGTTCCTCGGAATCAGCACCTCCGGAAACTCTGAGAATGTGATGTACGCCGCAGTGACAGCAAAGGCAAAGGGACTTAAAGTGATCGGTCTCACAGGAAAGACAGGCGGAAAGCTCGCGAAGCTCGCAGATGTCGCTATTATCGTACCGGAACAGGAGACCTACAAGATCCAGGAACTCCACCTGCCGATCTACCATGTGCTCTGCCTGATGTTAGAAGATAAGTTTTATGCGGAATAAAAAGACCATGACCTGGGGGGAATTATGAAGAGACGGGAATGGGCCTCGTTAATTATTCTGGCACTGGCGGCGGTACCCGCACTGTTAGTTGCCATCGGACAGGTGTATGTGACAGGCGTAGACGGGATCAGGCTCAGAAGAACGGAGACCATCGGCCTTCTGACGGAGATCGTGGTGCTGTTCTTTTTATACCTGTTCATGATCTGGAAAATTGAATCCAACCGGATCCGGACAGGTGCGGTACTTCTCATTACAGCCGGATTTCTCTGGATCCACCAGGCATTCACGGCGATGATCCTGTCCGGCGCATATGTGCTGGTACTTTTGATGCTCGGCGCACGGATCCGCAGGGGGATGGACCGTGAGCACAGATGGAGGGAGTACCATGTGATCACAGGGCTGGCGGACTTCCTTCTTGGAAGTGGATTTATGATATGCCTGTTCTGTCTGGGATCCCTGTTTTTCGGATGTGGGATCACAAGCTTCCGGTTTCTCACAGTGGTCATCGCTGGACTTCTGGCTGGGTACCGGATGATGGAATTGAGGACGGCGGGAGATCGCGGAATGCCGTGGAAACGCGTGCCGCAGAGAACCAGGATCTCCCTGGAGATGTCCATCTGTATCGCGCTCATGTTCGCCATGATCCTTTTGCAGGCGGGACGAATGAATATCTGTGCCGACTACGATTCCCTCCATTACGGACTGCGGAATGAGTATGTTCTGGACAACGGCGGCGGAATCTATGAAAATCTCGGAATGGTCAATGTGGTGTACACCTATTCGAAAGGTCTTGAGACACTGCTTTTACCGATTTCCGGGCTGCCGTCCTACGGATTTTTCCTGAGCTTCCAGATTTGGATGACCGTCGGCACTCTGATCACGGCGGGCCAGATCGTGGAGCTGTTTGTCGGAAGAAGGCATGCGGTAGGATGCATGACACTTCTCTCCTGCATTCCGGGAATCATGAACATGTCCATCACGGCAAAGACGGACTCCATGACGGTGTTTATGCAGCTTGTACTGCTGCTGTTTCTTCTGCTCTATATCCGCAGACAGAGGAGCGCGTATTTCGTGCTGGCGGTGGACGCCTACCTGATGACGCTTGTGTTAAAGCCAACGTCACTTGTATTTTCAACGGTGGCCGCGGGAACGGCGGGGCTTTATATCCTGCTCACAAGACAGCTGAAATTCCGGCTGAAGGGAAGTTTTCTTCCTTCCTGTATCTATATGATCCCGATGTGGCTTCTCATCTGGTACCGGACATGGCTGCATACGGGACTTCCGCTGACATCCGTGTTCAACTCGATCTGGGCGGCCCTCGGATTTACCGTGAGGTACCCGTACCGGTTTGAAAGTCTGCCGTCGAACGGCGGATCCCTGATCTCAATCGAGGGACTAAAGCACATTTTAAAGAGAATTTATGGTGTCCTCATGGCCCCTGTGGGCGAGGACATGGCCCATGTGCGGATCGCCTGGGGCACACCGCTGCTTCTGCTCTTTCTTCTTCTCGTCTGCTTGCCGGTGCTGGCGGATGTGAGAAGATCGAGGCGGAAAGAGAAAAATACCTTGATCTGCCTGGCCTTGGTGTTTGTGACGAACGGACTCATGAGTCTCGTGGCTCTTTACCTGTTATGGCAGGTGGACGGCAACTATTTCCTGCTTTTCTATGCGCTGTCAGCGATCATGGCGGTGATCGTGGTAGGAAAATTAAAGAGCGGTTTCCTGCGCGGGTCCATATGCAGGATGCTGGTACCATTTATTCTCTTTAATGTGACCATCACGGCGGTCAGCAACTGGGGCGGAACCCTGGGACTGACACCGGTGAAGTTCATCCACAAGGGATATTATGATCATATGGAAGAGTCCCATGAACTGCTTGCTTTCTACGGAAATGAGAAGATATGGGATATCCTGGCGGAGAACCCGAGAAACCGCGTCGTCGTATTCGGGGAGCAGCCGGAAATGCTGAGGTTCCCGTGCAGCACCCAGAGTTACACGGACATTGAGGGGAGCGGTGGAAACTTTAATCTCTCATCCAGCCCGGAGGCGCTGGCGGACTTCTTTACATTCGCGGGAGTAGATTACATCTACCTCGGAAGCGGATACTTAAAGCCTGGAACGGATGGATTCCGGAACGTGACAGGTCTCTTAAAACAGGGGTATCTTATGGATCTCCTGTATGAAAACGGAAACGGGCTTGCGGTATTCTCGTCTGATCCGAAGAACCTCACCGAGGAGGAGAGTGAGGCGCTTTTAGAGGAGTTTACTGAAAAATACTGGCCCGGAGAACAGCAGTAAGGGGATAAGACATGAATTTACAGGAGAAGATCCTGAAAGTGTGGAAGAGGTGGAGTCCGGAGCTCCTCATCTTTGCGATCTTTCTGGGATTTGGATTTTGGATCAACCGGGGAGTGAAATTAAAGGGACTTTATATGGATGACCTGTATCTCTGGTCCTGCTACGGGAACCAGTCATTTACGGAGTATGTGTTCCCAATGGGCAGCAGCCGCTTCCGCTTCCTGTTTTATCTGGCGTCCTGGCTGGAGCTTTTCTTCATCGGAGGACATGTGGAGTGGATGGTTCCGTTCAACATCATCCTGAATGCGGGAATCGCATACAGCATTTACAGGATGGCGGTGTCATTCAGCGACGGGCGGAGGATCATAAGCTTCGCTGTGGGGATTCTCTACCTGTCATCCAGAATGGCATATTATCAGATCGGCCAGTTTTACGGTCTGATGGAGAGCCTGGCGCTCTGGGCAGCGCTGGGGATACTGTGGTTTCTGTACCGGTATGTGAATGAGAAAAAGGCGGGGGCGTTTCTCATGGCGAACGTCCTGTACTTTGCGGTCAGTTTCATCCACGAGAGGTACATGGCACTTCTGCCTTTACTTTTTCTGGCAGTGGTCCTTGGATTTGGAAAAGGTCTGGCGTCGGAGACTGTGACGGCGGAGCCGGCGGGAAATAGTGAACCGGACCGTGCCGCGGAGCCAGGACGAAGCCGTGGAAGAGGACAGAGCCGCGGGGCGCAGAATAAGAAAGCGGCGGCAGTCCGCACGGCAGCGGCTGAGGAGAAGGATGGTTTCCGTCTCCCGAAGCTCCTGCTTTTCGTGATCACGCTTTTCGTGTTTGGAGCGATCCAGATGGTCCGCCTTCACACCATCGGAACGCTGTCACCGGCGGGAACCGGCGGAACCGATGTGGCAGATACCTTCAAGCTTACCGATGCCATCGGACAGGCATTGAACCAGGTGGGATTTGTATTTGGAAGGAACTCCGGACCGGTTTATCTTTGTATCGAACCGTTTGCGGACAGCCCGGATGGAATCAGAAATCTTATTCTGGCGGCTGAGGCAATTCTGGGTGTCGGCGTTCTGGCAGCTGTGATCGGTATGATCCGGGCGCGGGATGAGATCGTCTGCCATTTAAAGAACGCGGTGCTGTTCCTTGTGTTCATCGCACTCTGTATCGGCAGCTCCAGCGTGACGATCCGTGTGGAGATGCGCTGGGTCTATGTGGCTTACGCTGCAGCGCTTCTGTTCTTTGCCTACCTGTCACGGGTGATGGGGAAGGCGGGGATCCTGGTGCTGTTGTACGGCTGTCTGATCTTCCCGGTGGAGACATATTACCGGGACAACTGGGACAACCTGTATCTGTGGGCGCCCCAGAGCCAGTATAATTCCCTGGCGGAGAAGACATACGGAACATACGGGGACGATATCTTCGACAAGGAGATCTACATCATCGGGAAGGATTTTGAGATCAGTGATTTTAATGCTGAAACATTCCTGAAAGTATATGCAAAAGATAAAACAAATGTTCCGAAGCTCCAGTTTATCGACAGCGACATGGATCTCAAGGAGATTACGGATGACATGGTGATCCTGTGTGAGGATCCGGAGCACAATGCATACAACGATGTGACGGAGATCGTGAAGAGGCAGAGGTTCGATACGCCCTTCGGCAGCTATTCGGACGGATGGATCGATGAGCACGCGAAGATCGTTCTGACAAACGGGGAGAGCAGCAAGCTGACCTTAAAGTGCTATTACCCGGGCAAGCTTACAGGTGGTGAGACCTGTAAGATCAAGGTGAACGGACGGCAGATGGATGATCTTGTATTTACGGACAACACGATGTATTACGAGATCCCGGCTGCGCCGTATCAGAGATTTACCGTGGAATTTTCCTGCAACTTCTATGTAAAAGGGGCGAAGGAACACCGCGGGGAGGAAAATCTGGCGATGGTCGTGAAGGTGACAGATCAGTAAAAGAGGCAGGTCCGCAGAAATTTTTTGCGGACCGCCGGGAAAGCGCAGGAATGAAGTTTTCTGCAAAAGGGAAGCCGGAGAAGGCTGCAATAGTAAAAAAGGAGAATCAGAAGAATGAATGGACAGCAGTGGGCTCCAATGTGCGCGGGCTTTGCCGTTGCTGTGATCCTGTTCCTTGTGCTTGGGTATTTCCTGAGGAAGAGGGACATGACTGCCCATCTTGCTCCCGTAAAGCGGGAACTCAAGAAGGAAAAGCAATGGCTGCGGCGCGGGGAGTATAATGCGGCTATGGTAAAGGGCCGCCAGAATCTGGAACTGTTCTTGAAGCTGGTGGCGGAATTTAATGGGATCGAGCTCGACAATTCTGCCCAGGCGATGGCGAACGCCAAGAGCGGTCCGGATGGAAGAGGACAGCGCGAAACTTACCGGATGAACGGGAGAAAGCGTCAGAGAGTCATGACATTCCAGCAGTTTGGATGGTGGCTCGACGAGAACGGGTATCTGGACCGGGTCGGAAAGTGGGAATTAAACGAGATCCGCGTGATCGGAAACAAGGCGGTTCATGAGAACTATGTTTCTAAGGAAGATGCCTGGAACCAGTACAATTATATGGAAGATGTTCTGCGGATCGTCGCTGACCGCCATGCAAACCGGCGGAAACAGAGAGGACCAGCGGTCAAAAAGAGCCAGGCTGGGTGCCATGGGGTGAGCGTGAAAAAGACGTCCGGGGTCCAGGTGAAAGGACGCGGACAGGGGCAGTCAAAGAGTTGCCGACAGAGTCAGGCGGAAAAAAGCCAGGCGAAGAACAGCGGACGGGGACATGCCCAGAAGCGTGAAGGCGGAAAGCAGACCAGTGGCGGGAACGCGAGGCAGGACGCAAAGGTAAGCGGCAATCAGAGAGTGGTTCAGAAGACCGAGGGAAAGAAAACGGCGGAACAGAAGAACGCAGCGAATAAGCAGGCGCCGAAAAAGGCGCAGGATGGCAGCAATGCAAAAACGGCTGGAAAGAGTCAAACGTCTGAGAGAACTCAGCAGAAGAGAGAAGCAAAAACAACGGCCAATAAGGTTCAGCAGAGTAAGGAAGTAAAACCAACAGAAAAGGTCTTAGAAAAAGCCGCAGTAAAGACCCCGGCAGTTATTGCAGATGAGAAGACCGCAGAGAATGCCCAGCCGGAGAAGCTGAGCTCTTCCGCAAAGAGGCGTCAGAGAAGAAAGCGCGCGAAAGCGGCCAGAGAGGAGGCTGAGGCAGCAGGAGTTGTTCGCGAGACTGCGCCTCAGAGTAAAACAGCAAAGCTGACAGAAAAGACGGTAAAGCCGACAGAAAAACGCATTGTGTGTCAGGGAAAAGAGACAGATCGCCAACCGCGCCAGGTACAGCCCCAGACTTCCATGAGGATCGTGACACTCAGCCAGCCAACCGGCGGATGGACAGCGGGAACTGATAAGAAAGAGACAGTGAAGTCAGAAAAGTCAAAGAAGAACACAGCACCGCAATTGAAGCGGAAGAGTGGAGAAGCGGAAAAGCAGACGCAGGGGAACATTGCAGCAAGGCAGACACAGAATGGAGGCGCAGCAAATCCGACAGCGAGCCGCCGCCGCAGACCGAAAAGAAGACCGGCAGCGGAACATGCAGGAAATAACGTAGAAAGAATCGCAGCAGGCGGAGGAGATCATGAAGAATAAGAAAAGCTATGTCTATATCGGATTTCCAGTTCTGGGGATGATTTTTTATCTGGCATATATCAGGCGCTCCGCCATTGACATGGTGTATTCCGATTATATCCGGCTCATCAATTCCTATCTGCCGGACGTGTGGAACCCGGATAAGTTTTTTGTGGCGGATCTGCTCACAAGAATTCCGGTGAACTTCTTAGAGCGCGGACTAAATGTCATGATCTTTGGATACAGCGTCACTGTGGACCGTATCATGGGCATCCTTGGATTTGGACTTTCTGCCCTGATTATCGGCCGGTACAGCAGAAAAAAAGAACTCTGCCCGGTCTGGTATGCGGCAATGATGATCGTCATGTTCAGCCTGAATAAGTGGGAAATGTTATATAACGGAACCGGCTGGGCCCATTTCCTTGCATTTGGATTGTTTTTCTGGAATTACGCTCTGCTGGATCAGGTGTATGAAAAGAGATTCCGGAATGCGAAACGGTCGGAGTTAGTACTGCTTTTTGTATTGCCGTTTGTGATCACCATCGGGGCAGCGGGACCGTACTGTGCGATCTACACGGTGACGATTGTGATGGCGTACCTGTTTATTTACGTGCGCGATGTTGTAATTGCAAAGAGTTTATCTGGAAAATATCAGGCAAAGGCCGACAGACAGAATTCAAGCAGTACGGATAGAAAAAACGTATCGTGTAAAGGCAGGGAAAACGCTGGCGTGATCGGCGTAATTTCGGATGATCTTGCCGGAATCGGAACCGCCCGCGTGATCGCCCTGATTGCAGTGGCGGTCATCCCGTTTCTCATTTACCTCTGGAGCAATTCCCAGGCGGTTTACGAGTATTCGGGGGCAGTAAACGTGCCGCTCTTTACAGCTTTCCGACAGGATCCGAAATTTTTTATTAAATTTCTTCTTAAGTCTTTTGCTTCCATGGTTTTTGGAGTAGAATTGATTGACAGGAGCTTTGCAGGGATTCCGGGGAAGGTCTGGTGCGTGGTCGGTGTGCTCGTCCTGTTTGCGTATTTCTTTGCGCTGTGGATGAATTTTTATTACCGGATCGAAGAACAGACGATATTGCCGTTGATGCTCCTGGCGGGCGGAGGCATGAACCACCTGATGGTGCTTGTAAGCCGGTATATCTTTATGCCGAACGATAAGTATGGGATGAGTTCCCGGTATGCGCTGCAGTATCAGATCGGTGTGATCGGAATCTTTCTTACTTTCGCGCTGGCTGCGAAGTGCGGGTTCTGTAAAAAGGAAGAGTGCAGGGAAAGCAGAGGCACAGAGCCGAAAGGGGCACAGCATATCAGCAGGACTGGAAAAGATTCTTTGCCAGAGTTGGTAAAGATATTATCCATCGCCCTCGCCGCCATGTTCCTCATCGGGAACGTGATGACGACGGCCGAGGAATTCCGCTTCGGAAAGTACCGGAAAGAACATAACCGGGATGAAGTAAAACAGATCTTATTAAATTTTGAAAACGAGTCAGACAAAACACTGGAGGACGCGCTGGAGTATCACAAACCGGGATGCCGGGAAGCGCTTACGGTCCTCAAAGAAAACGGTTGGAATATATGGAGGTAAACCTATGAAAGTAGTAATCCTGGCAGGAGGATTCGGAACAAGGATCAGCGAGGAGAGCCATTTAAAACCAAAGCCGATGATCGAGATCGGTGAGAAGCCGATCCTCTGGCATATCATGAAATATTATTCCCAGTTCGGATATAACGAGTTTATTATCTGTCTGGGATACAAACAGTATGTGGTAAAGGAGTTCTTTGCGGATTACTTCCTTCACACATCTGATGTGACCTTCGACCTTGCGAACAACAGCATGAAGGTCCACAACAACTATGCGGAGCCGTGGAAGGTGACTCTGATCGACACAGGACTCAACACCATGACCGGCGGACGTGTAAAGAGGATCAAAGATTATGTGGGAAATGAGCCGTTCATGCTGACCTACGGCGACGGCCTCGCAAACATCGACTTAAAGGCACTGGAAGAGTTCCACAGAAGCCACGGAAAGATCGCAACCATCACGGCAGTCAACATCGGACAGCGCTTCGGTGTCCTTGACCTCGAGGAGAACGGAAAGATCAATTCCTTCCGCGAGAAGAACGATGATGACGGCAGCCTGATCAACGGCGGCTACATGGTATTAAATCCGGGCGTATTCGACTACATCGAGGGCGATTCCACTGTATTTGAGCAGGCACCGCTCAGAAACCTCGCGAAGGACGGCGAGCTCATGGCATACCGCCACGAGGGATTCTGGAAGTGCATGGATACCCAGCGCGAGAAACAGCAGTTAGAGGCGATGTGGCAGTCCGGAAACGCGCCGTGGAAGATCTGGGAGTAAGAAACAGAGGAAAGGCTCATAATTGGAGAAGATAACATGAACTTAAAAGAAGTTTTTGACTTTTATAAAGGAAAGAGGGTCCTTGTAACCGGACATACCGGCTTTAAGGGAACCTGGCTTTCCAGAATCCTCGTAAATGCCGGTGCTGAGGTCACAGGATACTCCTTAAACCCGCCGACAGATCCGGCACTGTTTCAGATGGCAGGTCTTGAGGGAAAGATGAATTCCGTCATTGGCGATATCCGGGATCTTGCCCATTTAAAGCAGGTATTCGAGGAGACAAAACCGGAGATCGTCTTACATCTGGCGGCACAGCCTATCGTGCGGGACTCCTACAAGGATCCGGTCTATACCTACGAGACGAATGTCATGGGCACCGTCAATATTTTGGAGTGTGTCCGCTTAAATCCGTGCGTGAAGTCTTTCTTAAACGTGACGACGGATAAGGTCTACGAGAACAGGGAGTGGGAGTACGGCTACCGCGAGGTGGACCGCCTGGACGGCTATGATCCGTATTCCAACAGCAAATCATGTTCCGAGCTTGTGACCCACAGCTACAGGAAGTCCTTCTTCGCGGACGGACACTGCGCGATCTCAACCTGCCGTGCAGGAAATGTCATCGGCGGCGGCGACTTCGCGAATGACCGTATCGTTCCGGACTGCGTCCGTGCGGCGATGGCAAAAAAGCCGATTATTGTCCGCAATCCGCATTCCACCCGCCCGTACCAGCATGTGCTGGAGCCGTTAGCAGCATATCTCATGGTTGCGAAGGCGCAGTACGAGGACGGAAAATACGCCGGGTACTACAACGTGGGACCGGATGACAAGGACTGCGTGACCACGGGCGAGCTTGTGGACATGTTCTGCAGCGCCTGGGGAAATGGACTTTCCTGGGAAAACAAGAGCGACGGAGGTCCTCACGAGGCAAACTTCTTAAAACTCGACTGCTCCAAGTTAAAGACTACCTTCGGTTGGCATCCGCGTTACGGCGTGAAAGAGGCTATTGAACTCACGGTAGAGTGGTGCCAGGAGTATGAGAAGAACGGCGATGTTGTGGCTGTCATGGACAGACAGATCAAGGAGATGTTCCGGTAGAACAGAAAAAAACAGTCTACTATTTGAAAAAGACAGGAAACCTGGAGGTGCGTGCAGAAACTTCCCGGCAAATGAAACATTGTATACAGCAGGAACGAGTTCAGAAATTGGCCTGCTGTATAATCAGGAAAGGAAAAAGTTATGTTTGAAAATAAGACAGAGGCAGAGGCAAGAAAAGAGATCCTTGACCTTGTAGCCGAATATGCCGATAAATTCCATAACCAGAAAAAGGAATTCCATGAGGGGGACCGCATCCCGTACGCGTCCCGTGTGTACGACAGCAAGGAGATGGTAAACCTTGTGGACAGCTCCCTGGAGTTCTGGCTCACATCCGGACGTTACACGGATGAGTTCGAGAAGAAGCTCGCGGAGTATCTTCATGTGCGCTACTGCGCCCTTGTAAACTCCGGTTCCTCCGCGAACCTGGTCGCATTCATGACACTTACATCCCCGCTTCTCGGCGACCGTCGTGTAAAGCGTGGGGACGAGATCATCACCGTTGCGGCAGGTTTCCCGACCACCGTAACTCCGGCGATCCAGTACGGCGCTGTCCCGGTGTTCGTTGATGTGACGATCCCGCAGTATAATATCGATGTCACAAAGTTAGAAGCGGCACTTTCCGATAAGACCAAGGCAGTCATGATTGCCCATACACTCGGAAACCCGTTCGATTTAAAGGCAGTAAAGGAATTCTGTGAGAAACATAACCTGTGGCTCGTTGAGGACAACTGCGACGCGTTAGGTTCCAGATACACCATCAACGGCGAGGAGAAATTCACCGGAACCGTAGGCGATATCGGAACCTCCAGCTTCTACCCGCCGCACCACATGACCATGGGCGAGGGAGGAGCCGTTTACACGGATAACCCGCTGTTAAACAAGATCATCCGTTCCTTCCGCGACTGGGGCCGTGACTGTGTCTGCCCGTCCGGACATGACAACCTCTGCGGACACCGCTTCGACAGACAGTACGGTGAGCTTCCGCTTGGCTATGACCACAAATATGTATATTCCCATTTCGGATATAACCTGAAGGCAACAGACCTCCAGGCGGCCATCGGATGTGCCCAGATCGAGAAATTCCCGACCTTCGTGGAGCGCAGACGCCACAACTTCGACCGCCTGAGAGCAGCTCTTGCTGAGACAGAGGACCGTCTGATCCTTCCGGTACCGGCTGAGAATTCCAGACCGAGCTGGTTCGGCTTCCTGATCACATGTAAAGAGGGAACAGACAGAAATAAACTCGTCCAGTACATCGAGAGCAAAGGCATCCAGACGAGAATGCTGTTTGCCGGAAACCTCATCAAGCATCCGTGCTTCGACGAGATGCGAGCAGAGAAAAAGGGCTACCGCGTAGTAGGCACCCTGGAAAATACGGACCGGATCATGAGCGACACCTTCTGGGTCGGCGTTTATCCGGGAATGACAGACGAAAAGATCGACTATATGGCAAAAGTGATTAAAGAGGGGCTGTTACAGTGAGCGGAGAAAAATCCTTTGACCTGACGAAAGTCCATGAGGTCAACTTAAAGCTTTTAAAGGAGATCGACCGGATCTGCAGAAAGTATAAGATCAAGTACGCGCTGGATTCCGGTACGCTTCTGGGCGCGGTGCGCCACGGCGGTTTCATCCCGTGGGATGACGATGTGGATGTCATGTTCACGAGAAAGAACTACGAGATGTTCGCGAAGGTCGTAAGACGGGAGCTGCCGGAGGACATGTCCTTCGTGGAGCCGAACGAGTACCATGGCGGAAAGGCATTCTACGACTTTATCTCCCGCGTGACGTACAATAAGAGCCAGAAGTTCGAGGACTCCGGAAAGATGGAGTTCTATGACGATAAGATCAGCCGCCTGAACGTGGACCTGTTCATCGTGGACGGACTTCCGGAGGGAAAACTCGCGAAGAAGCTCACAAAGCTTTCCCACTGCGTTCTCTACGGATTTGCCCTGGGACACCGATATGAGATCGATTACAGCGATTACAAGGGCATTATGAAGCTTTTTGTGGCGGTTCTCGCGACCGTCGGAAAGCTGATCCCATTCCCGGTGATCTGGAAGCTGTGGAACGCCCTGTGCCATATGGACAGCCGGAAAGAGCGCCCGTTATATTTCTATACGGGTTACGCGCCGAACTGGTTCTATGTGGAGATGAAGAGAGAGTGGGACGATGAAGTCGTTGAGATGCCTTTCGAGGACACAAAGTTCTACGCTCCGGCCGGCTGGGATGAGCTTCTGACGCAGCTTTACGGTGACTACATGAAGCTTCCGCCGAAGGAAAAACAGATTCCGGAACATTCCGATATGGAGATAAAAATTTATGACTAAACTGCTTTCGGTCGTTGTATCGGTATACAACGAGGAGCTGGCGTTAAGAGAATTCTATGCAGAGACTGGGAAGATCCTGAAAACGCTGCCGGAGAACTGGGACTACGAGTTCCTGTTCGTAAACGACGGCAGCAGGGATCAGTCCCTTTCGATCCTCAAGGAGTTCGCAGCGTTGGACGAAAAAGTGAAGATCGTCAATTTTTCCAGGAACTTCGGGCATGAGGCGGCGATGATCGCAGGGCTGGACTATGCGGGCGGTGACGGTATCGTCTGCATGGACGCGGATCTGCAGCATCCGCCGGAGTGCCTGCCGGAGATCGTGGAAAAATTTGACGAGGGATATGAAGTGATCAGCATGGTCCGCACGAAGAATAAGACGGCGGGGCTTGTAAAGAATGTCACATCCGCAGCGTTCTACAAGCTGATCAACCATCTCTCCGATGTGAAGTTTGAGGCTAACGCCTCGGACTTTTTTGCGGTGAGCAAAAACGCGGCGGATATCCTCCGGAACAACTACCGGGAGAAGGTCCGTTTCCTGCGGGGCTATGTCCAGAGCATCGGTTTTGAGAAGACCACCATCGAGTACGAGGCGAGACCGCGGTTTGCGGGGGAGAGCAAGTACAGCTTAAAGAGTCTGTTCAAGTTTTCCATCAACACGATCCTGTGCTTTTCCGATCTGCCATTAAAGCTTGGAATCTATTCCGGTGTGATCACAGCGCTTTTCGGATTGATCATGGTGATTTATACGGTCTATACCTGGAAACTTTATGGGGCACCGAACGGCTATGCGACCATCGTGGTACTGATCTCGTTTATGTTTTCCGTGTTGTTTGTGATCGTGGGGATCATCGGCGAGTATATCGCGATCCTGTTTGCGGAGATCAAGGACAGGCCGGTGTATATCGTGAAAGATACTGCTAATTTCAGAAAAAAACAAAGCAAAGATACAGATGGACAGGATGTCCGGTAGGTTCTGTGCATGGAAAAATGATCCTGGCAGGAATTTTTCAGATGTGATCGGTGGCTTCCACCGGAATCACTGGAAAAACATTACAAAATCATGAATTATTTGTGTAAATTTGAGAAAAGGACTTCAAAAATAAAAAGGAATCGTATATAATACGTGAGTATGCCGATTTCCCGGGAAATTCTATTTGGCAGAATGGGAGATCCGTTGAATTCAGAGGAGGAGTTTTATCATGAAATTATTAAAGAGAATGGCTGTGCTGTCTTTAGTAGTTCTCGCCCTCGGCGGATGTACAAAGAGCAGCATTTCAACAGATGCACCGGTATCAGGAAGTGAAGAAGTCGATCCGGCAAAAATGGAGACGGATGACGATGACGAGACACTTCCGAGAGACCAGAACTTCCTTGTAGAGGATGAGACTGTAGAGACGATCATGTACGACTGGGATCAGGCACAGAGCGAGTGCGACGGACTGTTCAACGACACATCCGCATTCCCGCAGTCTGTAAAGATGGAGTTCACTTATGATGAGTCCGCATTAAACATCGGTCTCACATGGACAGTAAAGAACGACACAACAAACGATGACGCTATGGAATATGCAGTGACAATGGTCAAGCAGTTCAACGATATCATCGCTGCACAGAGCATGGATCTTGAGAATTCCAGCACGGATTCCTTCGGAACACTCTGGAACCAGTTCTCCCTTGACGTAAAAGTTGTTACTGAGGGAGGAAAGGCGCTTGTAGATAAGAGCTACAAGGCTGGTGACAAGATCGATCTCAAGAGTACTGAGGCAGCTGCAGAAGGTCCGGAGGACGTTGCAGACGATTCACCGAAGAAGCTTGACGAGACAAAGGCTTCCAAGTAATTAGTTGAAATCGTAATTAGTTGGAATAATTTCAACAGAATAAATAATTAAGACAATATAATGGCAGAATGCTTTTCAATGTGATTTAGAAAGCGTTCTGCCATTTTTCGTTGTCATATTTTCTTACGGTCAGTACAGCAAGTGCGCAGACCTGCTGAACAGTAACAAACGCCGCACTATTCTTAACGGCAGAATAAATGCGGCGTTTATAGTATGGATTCAGTTTTAAATCTCAGACCTGCGTTTATTAATGCGGCTTATTTTGCACACTGCTTCACGAAGTACTCAAACATCGGGAGAGAGTCGGCACATTCCTTCGGGTTTGTAACCGGGCCGGTCATGCGCTCCGGATGCCACTGTACGGACCAGATCGGAAGAGTTTCATGCTGCACAGCCTCTGTGAAGGTGTGTCCGTTGGACTCGCCCCATGCGATGGCCTGGAGACCTTCGCCGAGCTTGTCGAGGGCCTGGTGGTGATAGCTGTTTACTTCCATGGATTCGCCGTAAAGGTTTCCTAAGATGGAATCCCTCTTGAGCGTCACCTGATGGCAGACACCTTTGGAGTGATCACCGCCGAGCTGTGTCGGGATATCCTGGGTGAGAGTACCGCCGAAGTATACGTTTAAGATCTGGATTCCGCGGCAGATGCCCCAGATCGGTTTCCTGCGGTCAACGAACGCTTTGATGATCTTGTATTCCAGATCGTCGCGCTGCGGGTCTGTGATAACGAAGTCAAACATCTTCTCCTGACCGTAGAGCTTCGGTTCAACGTCTTTGCCGCCGCTTAAGAGAAGCCCGTCAGCGAGATCCGCGTATTCCTCAGCGCAGTCGTTGTTGACTGCAAGGATCGGGATGCCGCCTGCGCGGCGGATATTCTCAGCATAGTTCTGGTTTAATGCCCATGTCGGTGTTCCGTTGGCTGCTGCACCGGTTCCTCCGGTCAGTAAGATCAATGGTTTCATAATGTAATTCTCCTTTTCCATTTCTGCCCGTCTGCCTGTCCCCCGTAGTGAAATCTGCCGGAATGGGTCCGGCTGTCTTTCATACAGACAGAGCGGGGATTTGATAGATGGCAGCTGTTTAAAAAGTGAAACAGCTATGATAGTATATGATAATTCTGCAGCACAGGGCAGAGATCATCCGTTTTAAGTGGCATGCTCCGGAAAGTGAGGTCTCCCAGGAGCCGTGCCGGGCATCAGATGATGCGGGTCATCCCACATCAAGTCCGCTGTGGTAGGAATAGTTTCCAAGCTCCGCCAACAGCGCGGACATATCCGGTGGACCGGATGGGACATTCGCGATCAGGAACGCATTGAGGTAATAGTAGACCGCATTGCATTTCTTCAAGGTCTGATGGTACAGATCCGGGAATGACGCCGTGGAGGCGATGGAATTATCCCATGGATTCGTCCAGACCTCATGGTCCAGGTTTAGGATATCGCGGACCTGGGCAGAAAGCTTATCCGTCACAAGCTTTTTAGAAGCGATCGGATGCTTTAGGAAGATGGATTCCAGGGAGCCGATCACATGGGTCTTATGTCCCGCAGGATCGGACAGGATCCGGCTTCCGAAGCGGATCGCGAAGATCGACCGGGCAATCATTCCGTCTGTGACCTGGAAGTTGTTTTTCTCTGTGATCTGGTAGTAGGTGCGGTTGATGCACCGGCTGAGATATCTGGAGATAAACTGGCTCTCCTGGGCGTTTAAACAGAGGGAAGCGGTCTGGTTGAATTCAGATGGCTTTTTGTGCTTGAACTTCCAGAGCAGGATCGCGTCGATATCGTTTTCCAGGGCGGCATGGAGTCCATGACACTCGGTCTTTTTCTTGTCGGTGCGGTATTTGATCCGCCCATAGACGAAGGGGTGGCAGATCGAATCAGAGATATAGTGACACATGAATCCTGCGAGGAATGCCGCCGCCTCCTCTTTCTGCTGTCTCGAGTGGATCCCGGTGAGCTCTAAGAGGCTGTTCTTAAAAAAGTCGTTTACCTGATACTCGTGCATATGGGAGCCGACGTTGCGGTAGTCCCTGTGACGGAGGATCGGGACATTATAAAAGAAGATATCCGGTCCCTGGAGACCAAGCTGGTAGAGCCAGCGGTATTTGGATATCACATGTTTCAGGTAGTTGTTCGGAAGGTCATTGTAGGCCTTTACACCGAACAGGTAGTGGGTCGTAAATCCGGGCACAAGAATCATCTCCTCTGAAAGAAAAATGCCAAGGTCTCACATCAGCGCGGACTTTGGCTTGCTGCTTGTGCAAATAAAACTGCCAGTGGCAGACACTGTATTTATTATAGCATAGATGTGGGAAAATGGGAATAAAACGTAGTAAGAAATGAGAGAGGCGGGGCGCAGGCGGCAGGGAACTTTTTCGTGTCTGAAGAGAGCGGAAGTGATCCGCAGTGGGATGGAAAATGCGGTTGCCAGGCTGCAGTGCGTGATATGGAATGAACTTGATAGGAAAGATCCATGATACCGTCTGGGGTCCATGGACACCGGTGCTGTTTTTGCTGGTGGGCATTGTATACAGTGTGCGGATCCGTTTTTTTCAGATCAGGAAGATCCCGCGCTGGTGGGATGCGACCATCGGGAATCTTTTACGGGATCGGAAGAACCACCGGGAATCGTTCCGGTCGGCATGTACGGCGTTGGCGGCAACCATAGGGACCGGGAATATCACGGGGGTCGCAGCGGCTGTGATCGCCGGCGGACCCGGTGCGGTGTTCTGGATGTGGGTGTCGGCATTTCTCGGGATGGCGACGGCTTATGGGGAGACGGTCCTCGGAATCCGTTATCGGGAAAAAGGCCGGGACGGCGGATGGATGGCGGGACCGATGATCTATCTGGAAAAGCGGCTGGGATGTCCCGGGGCGGCGGTCCTCTACGGATTTTTCTGTATTCTGGCGGCGTTTGGGATGGGCAGTATGGTACAGGCGAACGCGATCTCGGAGACAGTGTCCTATGTGTACGGGATACCGGAGGCTGCGGTGGGGGTGATCCTTGTGGTCCTTGCGGGGATCGTGCTGGCAGGCGGCGGACGGCGGATCTTCCTTGCGGCGGAGCGGCTTGTTCCATTGTCTGCGGGGCTTTACACGGCAGCAGCGCTGGCGGTGATTATTCTGTATGCCGGGAATGTGCCGGGAGTGATCCTGGGAATTCTGGCGGATGCATTTTCTTTCCGCAGTGCCGTTGGCGGAGTCGCAGGGTACGGGATCTCCCGATGCGTCAGCTATGGGATCGCCAGAGGTGTGTTCTCCAATGAGGCGGGGCTGGGGAGCCTTGCGGTGTTGAACGGAAGCGCGGAGATGGCGGAGGAGGAGCTTCAGGGGCAGTGGGCGATCTTTGAGGTGTTTTTTGATACCATCGTGAGCTGTACGCTGACAGCACTTGTGATCCTCTGTGTGGCGGGCAGCGGGACGGTCTCAGAGTTCGGAGCAGAGAACGGGGCATCGCTCACAAGCCTCTGTTTTTTTACAGCGCTTGGGAGTCCTGGCGGGTATGCGGTGGCGGTCTGCGTGGTGCTGTTCGCGTTCTCCACGATCATCGCATGGTACTATATGGGGCGGCAGGCGGCGGAGTATCTTGGCCGGAAGATCTCGGGAAGGATCCCGGCGGTCTACACGGTGGGATATCTTCTGGCGGCGTTTTTCGGGTGCCTCGGGGCGATGGAGACGGTGTGGGAGATCTCGGACATCTTTAATGGACTGATGGCGGTGCCGAACCTGGCGGCGCTGGTGCTGCTGGCGGGGGAGATCTATGCGCCGGGGGAAAATCAGGATCCATAGCTGCTGCCACACACCGGAGAGGGGTGTGCGATACGTCTTGTGGCGGTACAAAATTGCCCTTTCGCGTGTTCATATCTTGTTCAAAAAGTCTTCAAAATTCTTTTACACAATTCACACGATTTCTTCATGTTTTATGGATATCATATAACCATAAACAGAAAGACATCTGATATAGATGCTGCTTATAAGATTTTTTTCATAATACTCGAGCTGATAAGTGATTATCAGCTCTCCTCCCTTTTTCAAATAATTATTTTGTTGAAGAAAAGCACTCGGCGGGGTGCTTTTTTTCATGTCTTTTTTCGAAAAGTATCCATGATAAATTCCATTTCGCGTTTATGAGCGCAATGTCCGGCACTTGTTTTCAGCTTGAAAAAACCTGGACAGATAGTATAATTACTGTAACTGTTCAGTAGGTCTGCGCACTTGCTGCGCTGACCGTAAGAAAACATAGGCTGGAAGGCAAAAATCCCATCAGCGAAGCTGATCTGGAATGGATTTTTGCACGTAACTATGAAGGTAC
>Ga0129311_1001101_pt1 | contig 20301 bp, 18 predicted proteins | sample Go1ome_FD_94435 | JGI IMG/M metagenome (GOLD analysis project Ga0129311, IMG submission 94435) | Western lowland gorrila individual fecal microbial communities from Wisconsin, USA - Go1022B metagenome | ecosystem: Host-associated > Mammals > Digestive system > Large intestine > Fecal | place... | reverse complement strand
ACAGTTCTTGATTCCTGAAGGTTTTGCACATGGTTTCTTAGTGTTGAGTGATGAAGCTGAATTCTGTTATAAAGTGAATGATTTCTGGCATGCCAATGATGAAGGTGGCTTAGCTTGGAATGATCCAGAAATTGGTATTGAATGGCCTCATTTAGAAGGTGGATATCCAGGAAGCGCAGATGCGAGTGGATATCATTTAGATGATGGCACTGCTTTGAATCTTTCTGATAAGGATCAGAAATGGTTGGGCTTAAAGGATACATTTAAGTTTTAAAGAAAAATGTAACATAGTATTTTGAACAGAAGTATGTAACTCAATGCTTCTGTTCTTTTTCTTGTGGTTTTTCATACCTTCACTAGAAGGTATCATTCGTAGTATTATATGTAAAAGAAATTAGTATTTTTTGATAGATTGGAGTTTGAAAATGAATGATTTTGAAACAAGATATATGAATAAAAATGTATGGACCCAAAAAGCAATAGATTTTTATGATGAAAATCATTTGGATTGTAACTCTGCATATGTAAAAACAATAAGTAATGGCCTTCTTCTGCCACAAAAAAATGGAATTTTCCCATGGGGAATTGGAGGTTGCTTAGATGAAAACGGAAGATTTGTTGAAGAATCCAGTGTATATAATGCATTTGGAGGAAAGTATGAATATAATGAAAATTCGGTTGAACAAATCGATGAAACAATTATTTATATTCCAATTATTCCAAAGCATTGGGGACATTTTTTGATAGATGCGGTTTGCCGACTTTGGATTTTCTTTGATAAAAACTATACTACAGATCATCTGAAAATTTATTATAATGCATGGGGATTTCAAAATGCAGAAATATCTGGAAATTATAAACAATTCTTAGAATTGGCGGGACTATATGAGAGAATGGTTCCTGTTTCAAATGTTATTAGAGCTAAAGAAATATGGATACCTTCATATACTATGAGTTTTTCTAAAACATATAGTGAAAAATATAAATTGATATTTGAATATGTGATTTCAAAAGTTATGAATTCTTCTGATATTCAAAATTTACATCCGTTTAAAAATGTATATTTTTCTAGAACACATTTAGAGACATCAAAAAATAAAGAAATTGGAGAAAAAGAATTTGAATCTGTTTTTGAAAAAAATGGGTTTAAAATCTTATATCCAGAAGAATTGTCTTTAATCGAACAAGTATTTTATTTTCAAACAAGTGATATTGTCTGCTCAATGAGTGGAACAATTATGCATAATATAGTTTTTTCTGGAAAAAATACGAAATTGTTTATCTTAAATAGAACATGTATGATGAATCACCCTCAAATAATGTTAAATAAATTATTTCCAAATCAGGTTTTAAACATAGATGTTTATGAAACTGTCACAACAAAATTTCCAAAAGATTATGGAACAGGACCTTTTTGGATTGAACCTAACGGGAATTTCAAAAAGTTTTTAGATGATTTTGGCTTGCAGGATGAAGAAATTGAATACAAAACACATTGTATAAATGAAATGAAATATTTTAAATCCTTGATGATGTTTTCGTTAAAATATAATGTATTGACGAAATATGTCTACTATTCTTTAATGAAGCTAAAAAAATAATCACTCAATTTTGATATAATCCTGACTTTAGGAGTACACCATGTACGAGAAATATGCCAGTAAAATTTCAAAAAATGTACAATTGGCATTTTTGCCATGTTTGAAAATCAATGATTTCAGGAATTAAAAAACAAATCTTATGGAAAAGCTGTTAACTTTCGCTAAAGATTTGTTTTCTTGAATTTTCAATTAATATCACTAAGAATTTATATGCCTTAACTTAATGACATTGGGTAAATAAGCCACGATTTAAAATTCGATATTTTTTACAACTCCTAAACTCCCGAGATGCAAGTGGATATCATTTAGATGATGGCACTGCTTTGAATCTTTCTGATAAGGATCAGAAATGGTTGGGCTTAAAGGATACATTTAAGTTTTAAGGAAATTGTAGTAAAATAATTGTGGCGTAAAATATGTTGCCATTATTTTTATTATGAAGAAATTAATTATTATTCCAGCTTACAATGAGAGCGAAAACATTCTAAATACAGTAAAGTGCATCGAAGAGGATGCACCAGATTTTGATTATGTTGTGATTAACGATTGTTCCAAAGATAATACAATAGAGATTCTTGAGAACAATCATTTAAATTTTGTGAATCTTCCAGTAAATTTAGGGATTGGAGGGGCTGTGCAGACAGGCTATCAGTATGCATTAGAAAATGGATATGATGTTGCGGTACAGGTGGATGGTGATGGTCAACATGATCCTAATTTTTTATCTGACCTGTTCGAAACACTTGTAAAAGAAAATGCAGATATGGTCATTGGATCTAGATTCATTAAAAATGAAGGATTCCAATCTACTTTTATGAGAAGAGTAGGAATTACATATTTTACAAAATTAATTCGTTCATTAACAGGGAAAACAATTACAGATCCAACTTCAGGATTCCGTATGTGTAATCATAAAGTAATTGAATTATTTTCTAAGGATTATCCTAGAGATTATCCAGAACCAGAAAGTGTTGTAGCTTTGTTGAAAAGAAAGATGAAAGTGATTGAAGTTCCTGTACAGATGAAAGAAAGACAGGGTGGTGAATCATCCATCAATGCAAGTAAATCTGTATACTATATGATCAAAGTGTCATTGGCGATTTTAATAGAGAATTTAAGGAAGTATAAAGTATGAATGTACAATTAAGAGTGTTATTAATAGTATTAATTGTTTTTGTATTTATTTTATTTGTTCAACAAATTAAGAAAAAGGCATTAAAACTGCAATATACTTTAACATGGCTCGCATTACTATTTTTCTTGTTTATTGTGACGGTTTTTTCATCATTGCAGAATTTTTTATCTAATATGATGGGTATTTCATTGCCAATTAATATGATTTTCTTTTTTGGCTTTTTGTTTATGTTGGCTATTGTTTATCGATTGACTGAAGCGATTTCAAAACAATCTGAGCAAATAAAAGATTTGGCACAAAAAATAGCATTAATGGAGAAAGAAATCAATGATAAACATAAATGAACAACCTTTGGTGAGTGTCTGTATTCCGGCATATAACAATGCAGATTACATTGATCAGACAATTTCATGTATTTTGAATCAGACATATAAAAACCTTGAACTAGTTATCTGTGATGATCATTCTAAAGATGATACAGTAGAGGTAATTCAAAAATTTGACGATCCTAGAATTCGTTTGCTGATCAATGAAAAGAATCTTGGAATGAGTGGTAACTGGAATCATTGTCTTCAGCAATGTAAAGGTGAATTTATTAAGCTGATCTGTGCAGATGATATGCTTTCCTTAGATGCTCTTGAAAAAGAAGTGAATGCATTAATTGCACATCCAACTGCTTTGCTTGTGGAAAGCGATACACAATTTAGAGACTTGGAAGGAAATACAAAAGGCAGATATACACGATATAAAAAATCTGGTTTAGTAAGTGGGAAAGTCATCGCAAGAGCAGGTTTGTTTTCAAGAAATCTGTTTGGTGCACCATTGAATAATACATTCCGAAAATCTGTATTAGATCAGGTGCCTGGATTTGATCCTCAATTTAAATATATCCTGGATTATGATTTCTGGGTTAGTATTGCATGCCTAGGAGATGTGTATATTATTCATGAACCACTGAATTATTTCCGTTTGAGAAATGATTCAAATACTGGAAAAGTGCTGACAACAGAACAAAAGGCATATGTTGAAGAACATAAGATGTTGCTTAGAAAGCATGCATCAGCATTGCATATTTCAAATCTTGATTTTGCATTGAGTGTTTTGATTCGAAAATGCTTGAATCTGGGATCAAGAATCTATTTGCGATTGTTTATTGGAAAGTAAATCTATGAATTAAAATTAAATAAAAGAAATGAGGTTAGAAGTTGTGAATGAATTAGTAAGTATTATACTGGTAAATTACAATGGATATAAAGATACACTAGAATGTGTACAAAGTATTTTAAAAAGCTCATATACAAACTATAAAATTATTATTGTAGATAATGCTTCCAATGATGTGCAATTATTAAAAGACGATGCGTATTTAAACTCACATTGTGAAATTGTATATTCCCCAGCAAATGATGGATTCTCTGAAGGAAATAATATTGGTATAAAAGCTGCAGAAAAGTATGATCCAAAATATGTTTTGCTACTAAATAATGATACAGTTGTATTACCTGATTTTTTGAATGAACTTGTTTCTGCTGCAGAATCAGAAGAAAATGTAGCTATAACAACAAGTTTTATCAATTATTTTTATGATAAAGAAAAAAGCTGGTATTGTGGTGGTAATTATAAGCGTGCTTTGGGTTATACAACGATGTTGTCTTCTGAACATGTTGATAATAAGCCTTTCCATGTTTCATTTTCTACTGGATGCTTAATGTTGATTTCTTATAATTTTATAAAAAAATATGGTTATTTAAGTAATGAATATTTTCTGTATTCTGAAGATACCGAATACTGTATGCGTGCAATTGTGGAAGGTGGCTACAAAATGTTATGTGTCCCTAAAGTGTTGATTTATCATAAAGTAAATGCATCTACGGGAACAGGTTCTAAAATGCAGCAGTATTATTTAGTCAGAAATTATTTGATTGTTGCTAAAAAATACGGGACTTTCTTTCCATTGGCTTATTTATTTAGATGGGCATTAAGTTTATATGAAGTGATTAGATATCATTATGATTTTTCAGTTATTTGCAGAGCATTTAGAGATTATAAAAATGGAGTTACTGGAAAGGTAGATTATTTTGAGTAGTATGGAAGATAAATTATTTAAAAAAAATTTTCTTTGGAATATGATTGGGACAACATTGAATTCATTTAATTCGATGTTTTTCATGATTATTATTACTCGAATCAATGGTACAGAAGATGCAGGGTTGTATACCCTTGTTTTTTCAATCGTCTGCCTTTTATATAATATTGGTATTTATGCAGGAAGAACATTCCAAGTAACAGATCAAACAAATAGATATAATGATACTGAATATGTAATTCATAGAATGATGACAGTTTCTTTGATGTTTGTTGTTGCTGCAGGATATTGTGCAATAAAAAAATTTGATCCATTCAGATTTGTGCTAACAATGTTGCTGACTGTAATGAAATGCCTGGAAGCCGGAACAGATGTTTTGTATGGATTAATGCAGAAGAATGATGAATTATATAAATCTGGAATATCTTTGACGATTAAATCAATTGGATCATTACTTGCGGTATTAGTGATTAATTTATTATTTCAGAATTTATTATTATCATTTATTTTTGTTGATGTAATTTGTTTTATTGTAACAATACTTTATGATATCCCGTCAACAAAACAATTTTTATCTAAAGAGTATTCTATAAAGAAATCTTTGAATTTATTTAGAGAAGGATTTTATGCATTTGCTTATTTTTTCTTGAATGTTTATTTATCCAATGCTTCTAAATATGCCTTAGATGGAAAAGTATCTTCGTCGCAGCAGGCAATGTTTGGGATTGTTTTGATGCCGGCAACTTTGATTAATTTATGTGCTATCTATCTTTTGCAGCCATATATTAATAGATTGGGCCTATTATACTCAGAAAATAGAATTGTTGATTTTAAGCAATCGGTAAAAAAAATAATAGTATATATTTTGTTATTTGGAATTATTTGCTTGACTGGAGCAACCTTAATTGGTGTTCCTGTTTTGAATGTTGTATATAATGTTGATCTTTCAGGATATCTAAGCAGTTTACAATTAATTATTATTGGAGCTACTTTAATCGCAATTGTAACTGTATTATCTACAGCTTTAACAACATTTCGTAATACAAAAACACAATTCTTTATTTATGTTATTGTGTCTTTGGCAATTCTTGCGATATCTGGAACATTGGTTGATCAGTTTGGAGTTCTTGGAGCAACATATACATATTTACTTTCGACGATTTTACAATTTATATTGTATGTATTAGCATATAAAAAAGAAATGAAACAATGGAATATTACTTGTAATAAGGAGATGTTATGAATATTTTACACATATCTCCATATGTACCTGATGTCCATGCAAATCATGCTGGTGGTGTATGTATGGGAAAACAAGTTGAAACACTAAAAAAATATAATAATGTTACTGTTTTAACATTTGTAAATAATGATTATGAAAAAGAATTAATTAAAAAGCATCCAGATTATTATTATATAGAAACAAATACAATTTCTTTTATGAAAAATGCTTTACTACACTTAAATATGCCAAATATGTTTGCAATTAGAAATAGCAAGCAATATAGAGAGTTACTGATTCGCTTGGTTAAAGAAAAAAATATTGATGCTATTCATGCAGAATTTACTGCAATGGGACAGTTTATATGGATAAAAGAAATGTTTCCAAATATTCAATTCAATTTAGTTGAACATGATGTTACGATTCAATCTTACCGAAGACAAATGGATGAAGCAAAGGGTTTGAAACATATCTATTGTACATTTGAATATAATAAGGTGAAAAAAAGTGAAGCATTGTATTTATCAAAAGCTGATCATGTTATGACCTTTAATCAAAAAGATGGTAATTTATTAAAAGAAATCTATCAATGTAATGATGTGGAAATATTGAATCCTTATTATGGTATTGATTTTTCAGAAGAAAAAGAAACAAAGAAAATATCTAACAGCATCTGTTTTGTAGGACAAATGGGAAGAAACGAAAATCACGTAGCTGCAATGCGCCTAATCAAAATATTTGAAGATCTAAATCAAAAAGATTGGAAATTAAATATCATTGGAGCATATCCTAAACAAGAATTACTAGATAAAAAATCTGCAAATATCCATATTACAGGATTTGTGGATGATATCAATGAAGAAATTAGAAAAAACCAAATTGCTGTATTTCCACTTACGTATGGAGCGGGGATTAAATTAAAAGTATTATTAGCATTTGGTCTTGGGCTTCCAGTTGTTACAACAGCAATTGGTGCAGAAGGTATTGATGAAGAAGGACAGGTTTTACATTTAGCAGAAAGCGATGAAGAAATTGCTGATAAAATGAAAGAATTGTTGACGAATCAAAATTTGTTGAATCAATCTAGTGAAAAAGGAATCGCATTTGTTAAAGACAAATTTACATGGGAAAAGACGGAAATAATATTTAAAGAATTATATCAATAGATGGATATAAACAATCAAGGAGGATTATATGATCATTACACAAACACCATTTAGAATGTCTTTCTTTGGTGGGGGAACAGACATGGAAAGTTTCTTTATAAAACATGGAGGTGCAGTATTATCCACAACATTTGATAAGTATTGCTATGTGAATGTAAGACATCTTCCTAGATTTTTTGATTACAGTACAGAACTTTCGTATTCCAGAACTGAAAGAGTTACTAGTATAGAAGATATTGAACATCCAGCGATTCGTAACGCTATGAAGATGCTGGATATGCATGAAATCAGACTGACATATGAAGCTGATCTTCCAGCTAGAAGTGGACTAGGTACAAGTTCTTCATTTGCGGTAGGTATGCTGAATGCTTTCTATGCATTGAAGGGAAAGTATGCGGATAAGAAAAAACTGGCTGATGAAGCAATTTATCTTGAAAGAGTTCTGTGTGAAGAAGCTGGTGGATGGCAAGATCAGATTGCTGCTTCTTTTGGCGGTTTTAACAGAATTAATTTTAATACGGATGGTACTTATGATGTTCTGCCTGTGATTATTTCTCCAGAAAGAAAGAAAAATCTGAATGATAATCTTATGATGTTCTTTACTGGATTTACCAGATTTTCTTCTGATGTACAGAAAGCAAATGCTGGAACAAAGGAAACACAGGAAGCAAAAGAAAAGAGATATCTTGAAATGCTGTCACTTGTTGATAAGGCAGAGCAGATTCTGACAGATAAGAATACTAATCTGGATGATTTTGGAAGACTTCTGGATCATACATGGAAGCTGAAAAAACAGACAGGCTCTGCAGTTTCTACAAACAGTATTGATGCATTGTATGAGAAAGGTATGCAGGCTGGTGCATTGGGTGGAAAACTTCTTGGCGCTGGTGGAGGCGGATTCCTTGTGTTCTATGTTCAGCCTGAATATCAGGAAGCTGTCAAAGAAGCAATGAAGGAATTAATGTATATTCCATTCAGATTTGAAGATGGTGGAACAAGAGTAATTCATTATACGCCGGAAACATATGTACCTCTGGAGGATAAGTAGTATGAAAGTTGTTATTATGGCTGGAGGGCGTGGAACTCGAATTTCTGAATTGTTTCCAGATATTCCAAAGCCTATGATTCCAGTATGTGGAATACCTGTGCTTGAAAGAGAAATCTGTTCTCTAAGAGAACAGGGATTTAAAGATATTATACTGACTGTTGGATATAAAGCAGGAAAGATTATCCATCATTTTGGTAATGGCAGAAAATATGGGGTGCATATTGACTACTTTGTTGAAAAAGAACCATTAGGCAATGCCGGTGCGCTGTTTCAGATGAAAGATAAACTCACAGAAGATTTTCTTCTGTTGAATGCAGATGCAATGTTCAATGTTGATTTTAATCGATTTGTTGAATTCCATAAGTCACATAATGGACTTGTAACTTTATTTACACATCCAAATAATCATCCATATGACAGTGGACTGATCATCGCAAATCAGGACAGGCAGGTTGATCAATGGCTTTCCAAAGAAGATAAAAGACCTGCATTTTATCAGAATAGAGTAAATGCAGGACTGCACGTCATAAATCCTGAAGCATTGAATATGGAAGTGACGACTGCGAAGGTGGATCTAGACAGACAGGTACTGAAACCTTTGTGTGGAACAGGAAAGATGTACTGCTATGACAGTCCAGAGTATGTAAAAGACATGGGTACTCCTGATAGATATGAAGGAGTATGCAAGGATTTTGAAAATGGTATTGTTGAAGCTAGAAATCTGAAGAACAGACAGAAGGCAATCTTTCTTGATCGAGATGGAACAATCAATAAATATGTTGGCTTTCTAAGAAAGGAAGAACAGTTTGAACTGTTAGAAGGTGTATCTGAAGCAATCAGGAAGATTAATCGTTCTGGTTATCTTGCGGTTGTTGTTACAAATCAGCCTGTTATTGCAAGAGGTGAAGTAACCTATGCCGGACTGCAGGAAATTCATAACAAGATGGAAACACTGCTTGGAAAAGACGGTGCATATCTAGATGGTATTTACTTCTGCCCGCATCACCCTGACAGTGGATTTGAAGGTGAAGTGAAAGAATTAAAGATAGATTGTGAATGTAGAAAACCTAAGCCAGGTCTTCTATTACATGCTGCAAATGATTTGAATATTGATCTAGAACATTCCTGGATGATTGGTGATGGAAAGAACGATGTTCTGGCTGGAAAGAATGCTGGATGTAGAACAGCCCTTATTGGCAATGATGACTTTGGACAGGATATTACAGTAGATTCATTGTTATCTTTTGTTAACCAGATTGTTGAAAAAACAGATATGGATAAACTGGATGGAAAGATAAATAGGCATTTGAATTTCCTGATTGAAAGATATCCAGGATTAAAACCATGCAGAGAAGATATTCTAAATGCATATTATCTTTTGGAAGATGCATATGCACATGGAAACAAGCTGCTGGTGGCTGGTAATGGCGGATCAGCAGCGGATTCAGAACATATTGTTGGTGAATTGATGAAGGGATTTGTGCAGCAAAGAAAGCCAGATGATTCCTTCAGAAAGAGGCTGCAGGAAGAGGACGAAGAATTAGGTTCTGTATTAGCAGACAGTCTTCAAGGAGCACTGCCTGCAATAGCATTGGATGGACATCCTGCATTATCAACTGCATATATGAATGACTGTGAGCCACTGCTGTGCTTTGCCCAGCAGGTAAACGGCTATGGTAAAAGAGGGGATGTATTCTTAGGAATTTCTACAAGTGGAAATAGCAAGAATATCCTGTATGCTGCAGTGACTGCACATGCAAAAGGCATGAGAGTGATTGGGCTGACTGGTCAGAAAGACAGTAAACTGTCAGACAGAGCAGATATCTGCATTCAGGTACCACAGACAGAAACATATATGATCCAGGAATTGCATTTGCCTGTATATCATTGTTTATGTTTGATGCTGGAAGAAAGGTTTTTTAATTATGAAAATAAATAAATCTTTATCTATTTTCTGTTTTATTTGGAGGATTTAACATATGAATATATCAGTAGCTATGGCTGTATATAATGGTGGAAAGTATCTTAGAGAACAATTGGATTCAATCCTAAAACAACTGGACGAAATGGATGAAGTGATTATTTCTTACAATGATTCAACAGATGATACTTTAAAAATTCTTGGTGAATATGTCAAAAAATATGAAATTATTAAAGTGTATCACTGGGAAGAAAAAGGTGTAATTTCAAACTTTGAAAATGCAATAAAACATTGCACAAATGAATATGTATTTTTAGCTGATCAAGATGACGTATGGACAGATAATAAAGTAAAAAAAGTAATGGATGCTTTTAATTCAGATAAAACAATTTTAACAGTGATGCATAATTGCAAATATGTTGATGAAGAATTAAATTCATTGGGAAAAGATTTATTTTCAGATAGGAAAGTTAAATTAGGATTTTGGAAGAATTTGATTATGAATAGTTATCAAGGAAGCTGTATGGCTTTTAGAAAAGACTTGATACCATTCATTACTCCAATGCCTAGAACTGTAGCAATGCACGACCAATGGATTGGTCTTTTAGCTGAGAGGGCAGGACACATCAAATTCCTTTCAGAATCATTGATGAAGTATAGAAGACATGACAATAGTAGAACAGGTAATCATGTTCCATTGGATAAAAAAATAAAGTGGATGTGCAAAATGATGTTTCATGTAGGTGAAACGCTAAATGAAAAAAAGATGCTCAAATGGTATCTCCAAAGTATTTATGCACCTGAAAAGAAAGCGGATTTTGATTTTGATGACTATGGGTATTCAGATAAAGAACTAGAAGATAAGAATAAGAAAACTCTATCGAGTAACGAGAATATATCAACTAATACTTCGAATAATAGTGAAACAATGATGTACATGGTTGATAGATTTAATGGAAAGAAAAAAGAAAATAAATAAAACTATTTTTAGTTTTGTCTAATATAAAGGAGGAGATTTTATGGAAATAATTAGTGTAATAGTTCCCTGTTTTAATGAAGGGAAATCTCTTCCTTTTTTCTATGAAGAAATAAAAAAGATATCGACAGAAATGAATTTTGTATCGTTTGAGTACTTGTTTATCGATGATGGCTCAAATGATGACACATTAAAAGAAATAAAAAAATATTCAGAGAATGATCATAGAGTGAAATACGTCTCTTTTTCAAGAAACTTTGGGAAAGAGGCTGCAATCTATGCAGGACTGAAAGAATGCAATGGTGATTATGCAGTAATTATGGATGCTGATTTACAAGATCCTCCTTCACTTTTGCCGAAGATGTATGATGCAATTGTGAGAGAAGGATATGACAGTGCAGCTACGAGAAGGATAAACCGAAAAGGTGAGCCAGTAATTCGTTCTTTTTTTGCACATATCTTTTATAAAATTATGAATAAGTTTTCTGAATCGAAAATTGTCGATGGCGCACGTGACTATCGGCTTATGACTAGACAAATAGTAGATTCAATTCTTTCTTTATGTGAGTATAATCGCTTCTCAAAAGGAATTTTTGGATGGATTGGCTTTAAAACTAAATGGATTGAATACGAAAATGTTGAAAGAGTGGCAGGTGAGACAAAGTGGTCTTTTTGGCAATTGTTTAAGTATTCTCTTGAAGGAATTACCGCTTTTAGTATCCAACCATTACAAATTGCTTCTGTATTTGGTGTTTTATTTTCGATGATAGCATTATTAATGATTGTTGTTATCATTGTTAAAACATTAATTTTTGGCGATCCTACGAGTGGCTGGCCTTCACTAGTTTGTATCATTATGCTGATTGGTGGAATTCAGCTGTTATGTATTGGAATCTTAGGCCAATATCTATCTAAAACATATTTAGAAACTAAGAGAAGACCAATTTATATAGAAAAAGAAAAAAATACAAAATGAAGGAATTAGTATCATTCCTTCATTTGTTTGATTTCTTTTAATATTTTTTGGTTCATTTGCTTTCGTTCATCATCTTTGAACCAACCCCATTTGTTAAAATATCTAAATGCTGAAGTGATATGTACTATCAGCATTTTTCTTGTTTTATAGGATTCTTGACCATGATTATGGATAATTTGAACATATGGATAGAATATGGTTTTTCCATAACGGTGGAGTCTTCTCATAAGATCAAAATCTTCACAGTACATAAAAAAGCTTTCATCAAAGAGAAGATTATATTCCTTTAATACACTTGTTCTCATGAACATAAAACATCCAGATAAGCAAGGTGGGTTGATGATTCTATTGTATCCTGATTCTTTTAAACAGTAACGATCATTACTCCTCTTAACTAAAAAGGAAGGAAGGAATCTTCTAACAATGAGGTCCATCGGTGTTGGAAGTAGTTTGCATAGATATTGTAGTGCACCGTTTGGGTATAATACTTTGGGCAGCATATATACAACATCTCCATGACCATCAGCGTATGATGTTAGTGTATCAATAACTGAAGAATCAAAAACTAAATCTGGATTAAGAACGATATGATATTTACTTCGAAGTTCAAATGCTTTCTTAATTCCTATATTATGTCCAGCTCCATATCCGTCATTTTTTCCATGATAGATATAAGTTACATATTCGATATTGTTATAAATGTCTGTTGATTGTTCTCCATTGTCAATTAAAAATAAAAGACGCTCAAAAGAAGGTGAATAGCTTTCAATCACCTTTTTGACGTCTTCAGGATCTGTGTGGTATAGAACAATCGAGGCAGTTATCATATTTCTTTGTCCTTGTTATTGGAAAAATCTTCCATATCTTTTTCTTGCGATTCGCTAAAACCTTCAGTACTTTCTTTTTGAAATAAGATTTTAACAGTCTCAAAGATAATCTGTATATCTAATAGTAAAGAGTAATTTGTGATATAAATTAGATCTAGTTTTAATTTATCAAGTGCAGTGGTGTTATATTTGCCATACACTTGTGCGTATCCAGTTAGTCCACCTTTGACTTTTTCTCTAAATGAGAATTCAGGAATCATAGATGTATATTTTTCAACATGTTCTACTCTTTCTGGACGAGGACCAACAATACTCATATCTCCTTTGAGAATGTTGAATAATTGTGGCAATTCATCAATTCTACATGCACGGATAAATTTTCCGACTTTTGTAATTCTATCATCATGTTCAGTAGCGGGATGTGGTTTTCCATCTTTTTCAGCATCTACGATCATAGAGCGAAACTTAATAATCATGAATTTATTTCCGTTAATAGTGCATCGTTCTTGCTTGTAAAATACAGGGCCGCCATCTTCTAATTTGATTGCTAATGCAACTAGAAGTAAAATTGGGCCTAATATTATTAATGCAATTAAAGAAAGAATAATATCAAAAAATCTTTTGACAGCAAGCTTCCAATATGGAATACCATTATTTCTTCTTAAATAGAGAGGAGTATCAAATAAGTTGAGTTCTTCACTCCCTTTTACAAGAATATCGGACAGTTTTGGTGTGAAATAAACACGCTTATCTTGCCCGTAACATAATTTAATCAATCGATTTTCCTGGCGATCTGGCAAATCATTAATTAATACGGCATCAAAGTTTTTCATTTCATTAATGATTGTACTTTCATTTGTATATGGAATACTTTTTTCAACGATATATTTATCTGGTCTTTGTGCAATTTTGATAGATAATGCTTCTGCTCTTTCTCCATAAACTTCTAATAAACGAAGCGGTGGAAATAATTTTCTATACTGCCCAATCATTGGGATTGTAAGTAATGAAATAATAATTGCCTGTTCAAGAAATGTGAAAATATATATATCAACAAACAACCAAAAAAATCTGAACTGTCCAGTAATAGCTAGAGAAATAAATATTTCTAATACATCAACAGTAATTAATGTTAATACTTGTGAAGCTAATACGTTAGAGATACGATTTACTCCTATTTTGAAGGCATTGAGACCTTTGCCAATAAAAATATACAATAATCCATAGATACCAATTGCCATACCAAGGTTTCCATATCCAGTTAGGTGACCTGTCTGGTTATTTACTTCTACGAATTGTCTCCAGTCATTATAGAAAATCGTGATTGCAACGCTTGTTAAGATGATGGCACAGATACCACGGTATATATATTTTTTTTCTATTTTTCTTTTCATGTATCTTGCCTCCGTTCATATGCAAAATTATATATTATTTTATCAAATTTCAAAGAAATATTCAAAAAAGGCTAGAGACTGATTATTATGATTTCCTTAAGCTTCCTTGAATCATAGCTGGATTACATTTAAAATAATGTCTATGGCAAAGAATAAAAGAAAATTAACAAAATTTGGAAGAATCTTATCAGACATTGTAATAGTAGTTTGCTTAATCATAGCTGGTTTTTCAGGATGGAATCTTTATAAAGAATTACATGAATATCAAGAAAGCAAAGAAACGTATGAAAAACTGACACCATCAGTTGTGATTGAAAAGCCAAGTACAGATGAGAGTGGCAATACAGTTACTGCACCGGAATTTGACTGGGGAAAATTGAAAGAAATTAATGGTGATTTTGTTGGATGGATCAGACTGGATGACAGTACAGTTGATTATCCATTTGTACAAGGTACAGACAATGAATATTATTTAAGACATTTATTTGATGGATCATATAATAATTCAGGCTGTGTATTTATGGATGTGAATAACAATAGAGATTTCAGTGATAAGAATACAATTCTATATGCGCATAATATGAAGAATGGGACAATGTTTGCTTCTATTGAGAAGTACAAAGATGCTTCGTATTATGATGGTCATAAAGTGATTCATATCTATACAGAAGCAGCGACGTATGATGTTTACCCAGTGGCTGGTATTGTGACAGATGGACAAGATGATTATGTTCGTACGTCTTTTAGCGATGATAATGATTTTATGTCCTATGTAAATCGCTTTGTGAGTTCATCTACATTTACATCTGAACAGTCTATTGAAGCATCGGATCGTATGATTATGTTAAGCACATGTAATTATGATAGAAGTGATGGTAGATATGTTCTGATTGGAAAACTAGTTCAAGAGGATAATAATGCACAATAAGCGTAGAAACGAAGAATACGTTGAAGATATTCAAATGATTCAACGAGTAAAAAGAAAAAAGAAAAAGAAGAAAAAAAGAAAGAGAAGACTATCTTCTCAATTTTACTGGATGCTGCTTGTAATATCTGCTATTGCGACGTTTTTAGTTCTTTTTAATGCGCCTATGTTTCCAAAGAAATGGTCATTTTTAGTACTGTTTTTATTGGCGGGTATATTACTTTTAACAGGTATTTTTACAGCTGTTTTTTCTCCGAGAAATAGAATTCAGAAGTTTATTAACTGTACGCTTGCGTTATGTTTAGGTTTTGTATCTGTGTTGACACCTTACTATATAAATAAAATTACTGAATTATTTGAAAGTGCATTAGGAGATAAAGTAAGAATTAATCTATATGTTTTAACGGATGAATATAAATCACAATATCCTGACACTTTTAGAAATGTGATTACACTGCCAGAAATGGATAGTAACGGAAATTTTAAAAATGTTGATATGAAGGATTATGCAGATGCGGTATATGGTACAACAATTGAAACAGATACAACGAATCAACAATACGCACTCAAACAGTTAAAACAGTTGTGTGGAAAACAGGTACAGACAATTGACAAAAGTACATTATCTGATGCAGTTCATGCATTTTATGATAATCACACTGATATTCTTATTATGTCAGAAGCTTTAGCGGGAACCATTTCAGATATGCAAGGATTTGAGAATTTTGAAACAGACACTAAGATTCTATATTCATTTGATCGTCCAATTGATGCATCTGCTTCTGATACAGTTGCGGTAGATATGACTACAAAACCATTCACAATCTTCTTTGGAGGAAATGATACAGAAGGATCATTATCACTCCAAGGAAGAACTGATGTTGATATGACGGTTACCGTAAATCCAAATACACATCAAATTATTATTTCTAATCTGCCAAGAGATTCCTGGATAAAGAATCCATATTACAACAATAAGAGAGATAAATTAACACATCTTGGATTAGCAGGTATTGATAATACATTAAAGGGATTAGGTGAAATTTATGGTATTGAGATTTCAAATTATGTTATTGTAAATTTCACAACATTTATGTCAATTATTCGTGCGATAGGAGGCGTGACAATTAATAATCCTTATACTTTTACTGCAATTAATGATATGTATTTTCCTGAAGGAGAAATGCCACTTGATGAAAATTATGCTTTGATGTATGTGAGAGAACGTAAAAATCTGCCTGGCGGAGATTTTGATAGAAATATGCATCAACAGATTGTAATGAAAGCAATTATTGATAAATTAACATCAAAAGATATCATCACAAAATTTGATTCATTGTTAAATGAGATTAATGGACAGTTCTTAACAAATATTTCCCCAAATTCTTTGTATGCATTAGCACAAAAGCAATTAGATGAAGGAATTGAATGGAATATTGTGAATTATCATGTTAGCGGAGAAACCGGTATGGAAATCTGTGCATCTGCAACAGGTCAATATTTATCTGTTGTGTATCCATATGATAATCAGATTGAATTTGTAAGAAATGAAATCCAAAAAGTCATGGATGGCGAAACAATTACACAGGAAGAATTGCCAGAAGGTAAAATTACGACAGATTATTCGGCAGATCATATCTCACTGAATTCAACCAAAAATCAAACATATCAATACGAAGAAAATGATTATAATGAACCTGTAGAAGATTCTACTGACTATGAAGAACCATCGTATGATCAAAATTATAGTGAAGATGATGAAAATCAGGACTATAATGATACGGATGAAAATACATACAATGAGGATGTAGAAGAATAGAAAGAAGGAAAATGTATGTACACAATAAATGATTTATACGATTTAGATCACACACAGGCAAAAGAATACTTATCTAAGTTTACATATCCATGGGAAGCATTAAAAGGAATCAAAGACATGATTGTTGAAATTGGTTCTACATTGCCAAAGGATGAATATGACGAAGTGAAAGAACATGTATGGGTTCATAAAACAGCACATGTATTTGCATCTGCATATTTAGGAGCACCTTGTATTATTGGTGCAAATACTGAAGTTAGACATTGTGCATTTATTCGTGGTTCTGCTTTGGTTGGAGAAGATTGTGTTGTTGGGAATAGCTGTGAATTAAAGAATGTCATTTTATTTGATCATGTGCAGACACCACATTATAACTATGTTGGTGATTCCATTCTTGGCTATTATGCACATACTGGTGCTGGTGCGATTACTTCTAATGTTAAGAGTGATAAGAATCTGGTTGTTGTACATGATCGTATCCATCATGAAGAAATAGAAACAGGCTTAAAGAAGTTTGGGGCTATGCTAGGGGATCATGTTGAAGTTGGATGCAATAGTGTATTGAATCCTGGTACAGTGATTGGTAGAAATAGCAGAGTTTATCCTACAAGCTGTGTAAGAGGTGTTGTTCCTGAAAATAGCATCTGGAAGAATGATGGAACAATTAAAATGCAAGAAAATGTGTGATGAATAGGAGTATACTGGAGTATACTCTTTTTGTAAGTTTAGGGGAAAGAATGTATGTTATTTACAAGTGAAGCAATTGATAAGGATAATGCACAATGAAAAAACCAGTATTACCGAAGTATTCACAAGAATGTGTTCTATGTAACTGTAATGAAATCAATGACCGCATGGATAATGCATGTTTTAGGGAAGATAGTATTACAGATGATCTGTATCAGCAGGAATTTTTTGAGTGTGAATTTAAAAATGTGTCAATACATACGAAAATGATTTCTTGTTTGTTTGCGGATGTGATTTTTGATCATTGTGATTTATCTAATGCTTGTTTCAGTGAATCTGTTTTTCGAAGATGTATCTTTCGTAATTGCAGGATGACAGGTATCGATTTCTCGGATTGTTCTTTTACAGATGTAACGATGCATAATTCCCTTGCTTTATTGGCAAATCTGAATCAGACAACATGGAAAAATGTGGAATGGAAACAAATGTGTTTTCAGGAAACTTCCTTCTATAATGTAAAGTTTAAAGATATCAACGTCAAAGATTGTGATTTTATATCCAGTGAATTTAACCAGACAAAACTATCAGGTATTGATGTATCTTCAAGTAATATTGAATCTATCGCTGCACAGCCAGAAAATTTAAAAGGGATGATTGTCAATCGTGAACAGGCAGTTGCTTTAGCACAACTGTTAGGAATTATTGTTAAGTAACTACTTTCACAATACTTTCACAAATTACACATATATTTCTCACAACTACTGTGTAATATATAATTGTTTTCAAGAAGAATAATTTCTTTCCCTCCCAAAAGATCTGTTTCAACAGGTCTTTTTCTATTATGAAATCAGGAAGAAACTAGTCCTGATCGAATAACCAAATATACAGGTATATGATGAATAGGTCAGGAGTACTAGTGATTCCTGGCCTTTCTTGTGTAGGCATACATGAGATTGGTCTGGGTAAAGTGAGGACGTAAGCCTTTTTAGACAGAAGTAATTCTAGTCAGTCAAAAAAAACGTTCCGCTTCCCTCTTGTTTCAGAAGACTGATTAATCAAAAAGAGAACATCAATGATCCGCTTAGATGATTCCGTATGTAACACAGAAAAATAGTCGAAACAAGGTATGGGATTGCTTACCACAGATATTATGCAAGAACAGGAGGTTCCATAATGCAAGGACCAGTCATTACCGTGGATGTTTCAAAAGGCAGCTGTCACTATCAGCCATATGTCAGTAACGGACATCCTATGAGAAAGCCTAAAGTATTACATGATACGGTTGAAGGCTTTCAATCACTTTCAGATTTGATCGATACAATGAAAGACAGATATGAATGTGAAACCATACCTGTCATCTTTGAAGCAACAGGTGTGTATCATCACTGCTTACAGAAGTATTTGGATGATCATCAGATACCGTATTACATCATTTCTCCATTGATGTCGGCATCTTATCGCAAAACAACGCCAAACAGTAATAAGACAGATGATCTCGATTGTTCTCATATCGCCAAAGCATATTATGGAGAATGTAACTTATTTCCATATGACAAGCCATCAAAATCTTTTCATAACCTAAGAGAATTGAATCGTTATTATGAATGTGAACTTAACCATTTAAGAATGAGAAAGAATACGTTTCGGAAATATCTTGATATCGTATATCCACGCTTAGATAAGTGTTTTAAAGGCCATTCAAGTCTATATGACGAAATTCCAATGGAGGTAATCAAACAATATCCACATCCATCACTTCTGTTAAAACATAAGGAAGAAACGATTGTTAAGAAGATTGAAAAGAAAACAAGTCACAACGCCTTGTTCATACAGAATATTGTTCATGAAATGTATGAATGTTCAATGCATTGCTATTCCGGTGCAGATGTAACAGACGTTGAATCAATGATTCTTCCAGAGCTTGTCGACGATCTTCAATCACAGAAAGAAAGATGTGATGAAATATTGAAACAGTTAGTATCAGAAGCACAGAAGACTCCGTATTTCACATCGATTGTAAGCATAGTTGGTATCGGAGATAATCTGGCAGCCAGAATCATAGCAGAGCTTGGAGATATGAGCAGATTCAGCTGTAGACGAGCGATTACTGCATATGCAGGATTAAACCCAAAGATCAGGCAATCTGGCGATATGGATGGCATACATTTGGCGATATCAAAGAAAGGTAATAAGCATCTAAGATGTTTAATGTATCTGGCAGTGTCATGTAATTACAGGTTGAAAAAAGGCGATGTATTATATGAATTCAACCAAAAGAAAAGGCAGCAGAGCTTCTCACCACTGAAGCCTAAAGCTGCCACAATAGCCACCGCACATAAGCTGCTATTAATCATCTGTGCGCTGTGTACGAACGGCACCGTTTACCATTCGTGATTTAATAATAATACAAGAATAGACAAATTGCAGAGAAATCTGCTCTTTTTGTCGTATTTGAAATCCATTCTTTATCGTAGATGTAAATTTATTAAATTTTCTCTTGACTTAAGTTATCAAATTT
>Ga0129311_1001099_pt1 | contig 20313 bp, 8 predicted proteins | sample Go1ome_FD_94435 | JGI IMG/M metagenome (GOLD analysis project Ga0129311, IMG submission 94435) | Western lowland gorrila individual fecal microbial communities from Wisconsin, USA - Go1022B metagenome | ecosystem: Host-associated > Mammals > Digestive system > Large intestine > Fecal | place... | reverse complement strand
TGACAGTTACATACAATGGAACCGATCTTGTTGACAAAACAGATTATGAAATAACAGGATGTGACAATAATGTGTCAATTGGCGATAAGGCCATAGTTACAATCAAAGGACTTGGCAATTATACCGGCACAGCTTCCGGCTATTTCACTATCAAATCTGATGGAATCAAAAGTATAAGTTCTGTGACGGTACAGATGCCGACATATTATACATATACAGGAAAACAGATAAAGCCTGAGGCGGTGCTTACAGATGGCGATTATACGCTGGTGGAAGGTACGGATTATACAGCGTCATATGGAAGCAATAAGCTGCCGGGGGCGTCCGCTGGAGAGGTTACATTTGTCGGAGCAGGTAGTTATACCGGAAGCAAGAAGGCTACATTCAGAATAAATCAGAAGCAGATAAGTGATGATGATGTGATATGCACATATCAGGATACATATACTTATACCGGCAGCGATATAAAACCGGATATAAAGCTTACATATAATGGAATTGATCTTGTTGAGGGCGAGAATAACGACTATATACTTCTTAATTGTCCAAAAGAGGTAACGGGTGATAAGAAGTTCGACATTATCATAAGAGCTGTCAGTGGAGGCTGTTTTTATGGAACAAGAGATGTATATGTGAGCGTTGTGTCCCCTGCGGGAGAAATGACAGGTCTTGACTATTTGGCTATACCAGACCAGACGTACACGGGAAGTGAGATAAAGCCAGCATTAACGATCAAGAATGGTGATTATACATTAAGTGAGGGTATAGATTATGAGGTGACCGAGAGAACAAACAATATAGATGTAGGAACCTCAACAATCAAGATAGAAGGAAAAGGCTCGTACAGCGGAGATAAGATTCTGCAGTTCAATATAGTTCCAAAGGATATAAATGATTGCACTATGAGTAATATCGGCGACTTTACCTATATGATGGGTAATGCGATATGCCCGGCGGTTAAGCTTATGAATGGAAACAATGAGCTGGAACAGGATACGGATTATGAAGCAAAATATGAAAACAATATCAATGTCACCACAACAGATAAAGCAAAAATCACAATTACAGCGCTGAGTTCAAATTATACAGGAGAGAAGGTTGTTTATTTTGATATCAAGCCACTTACTATTGAAAAGAACACCAATGGATTCAGTATGACCAATGTGACGGCTGACAGAGAGTATACAGGTTCCAGGATCACTCCTGCTGTTGAAGTTCTGCAAGAGGGACAGGCTCTGATCCTTGATAAGGACTATACTGTTACATACGGCGAGAATACCAATGTGGGAGATGTGGCAAGTGTAACTGTAACAGGTATAGGTAATTTCGACGGTTCTGTTGAGATGAAGTTTAATATCACCAAGAAGACGCTCACACTTTCTATGGTTTCTGATATACCAAATCAGAAATACACAGGAGATCCGATCGAACCGGAAGTTACTGTTACCCACGGATCAATAGTTCTGGTCGAAGGAACAGATTATGAACTGGCATATACCAACAATACAGACATAGGAACGGCTACGGCATATGTCAAGTCGATTGGAAGCAATTATACCGGAGAGGTAAAGAAGACATTTGTAATATCAGATAATGTGGTAGATTTCACCGGTAGTGACAAGCTTGTGGTGACGGGCCTTAAGGATCAGGTATACGATTTTGGCAATCCGATAAAGCCGGAGGTCACAGTGACATATGATGGAACTGCACTTGTAAGTGGAAAGGATTACACATGTACTTACACCAACAATACGTCAGCTGGTGTAGCTACACTCAATGTACTGGGTAAGGGAATATACGGTGGTAAGAAATCGTACACATTCAATATAGCTAAGTATGATATATCAAAGGATTCACTGGTTCTTGAAAAGAACAGCTATGAATATACAGGTAAGGAAATCACACCTGCTCCAAAAGCTATAAATGTTGGAGGTACAGATAAGAGTGTCAATTTCTCTGAATTTGATATAACATACGCAAATAATGAGAGTGTTGGAGATGGAACCGTAAATATTGCAGCCAAGGCTGCTGGAAACTTCACAGGAAAACTGAGCGCAGTCTTCCAGATAACTAAGCAGGATATAAGTGAAGCCGAGATTAAGGTGTCCGATGTTGAGTATAATGGAAAGGCACAGACCCCTGAAGTTACAGTAATATTAAAAGATGGATCAGAACTTCCAAAGGCCAGCTATGAAGTTGCATATTCTGATAATACAGAGATTGGAACCGCAACGGTAACAGTTACAGCAAGTGGCAGTTATACAGGAACACTGACAGGTCACTTCAGAATATCAGCATATGACATTTCAAAGGCATCAGCATCAGAGATATCTGATCAGACATATACAGGATCTGCAATCAAACCGACAGTAGAACTTACATACGATGGTAAGGCACTCACTGCTGGTGTTGATTATGAGATCACAGGATATACAAACAATATAAATGCAAGTTCCGGAGATAAGAAGGCAGAGATATCTATTGCAGGTAAAGGTGCATATGCTGGAGTTAAAACTGTAGAATTTGCAATAACTCCTAAGGATATAGCAAAGTGTACGATATCGGAGATTGCAGATCAGGAATGGACAGGAAAGGCGGTTGAGCCTGCACTCACAATATCAGGGCTTGTAAAAGACGTTGATTACACAGTGACATATACGGATAACGTGGATGTTACAGATAAGGCTCAGGCAATAGTAACAGGTATTGGCAATTATACAGGCAGTACAACGATTTATTTCACAATTAAACAGAGCGTGAAGGATATATCGGCTGCAGTTGTATCTGACATAGCTGCACAGGAATATACAGGCGGACAGATAACTCCTGATGTAACAGTTACATATTCCGGAACGGCGCTGGTCTACGGTGTTGATTATACCGTTACCTATGAGAACAATATAAATGTCACAAGTGCTGCAAAGAAGGCAGCAGCTGTGATAAAGGGTAAGGGTGGTTACACCGGTCAGATCAGAAGTGAATTTGAGATCACACCAAAGAATATATCCAAGTGCAGTGTGGATTCTATAAGTGGACAGATTTATACAGGATCTGCAATCACTCCGGATGTCACGGTACATGATGGAGACAGAGTGCTTGAGAAGGATACAGATTATACAGTTAGCTACAGCAACAATACAGACGCAACTACAACAGCTAAGGCAGTTGTAACTGGAAAGGGAAATTATACTGGAACACAGGAAGTTCAGTTTGTGATCGCAAAGGAAGTTGTTGATATTTCAAAAGCGGTTATAAGCGACATTGCTGATCAGTATTACAACTTTGGCGAGGAGATCATTCCTGATGTTACGGTTACCTTGAATGGAAAAGTGCTTACAAAGGGAACAGATTATACTGTTACATACTCTGGAAATAAAAATGAGGGAACCGCAACAGTGACTGTTAACGGTATCAATCAGAGTAAGGGAAAGATAGAAAAGACATTCAAGGTTCTGCCTATTGATATATCCACTGCACAGATATCATTGAGCAGTGATACATATCCATATACGGGAAGTGCGGTTACTGCGAAAGTTACAGGGATAACAGTAGACAGGTCAGGCAAGAAAGTAGAGCTGACAGATCTGAGTACATTTGAGATCACATGCACAGATAATATCAATGTAGGAAAAGCAACTGTAACTGTGAGTGCAATTGAGAAGTCAGGATTTACAGGAAGTGCAAGCAGGAACTACACTATAGCGGCAAATGATATAAGCAGTGCTGTGGTTACTCTTGACAGCGGTGTATATGTGTATACAGGAAAGGCAATTGAGCCTGCCTGCAAGGTAACTCTTGGTGGAGCAGATCTTACAGAGGGAACAGATTATAAAGTAACATATGAGAATAATATCAATGTTACTGATTCTGCAAAACTTAGTGTGCAGGGACTTGGCAGTTATTCAGGAACTGTTACAAAGAAGTTTGTGATAGCTGCAAAGAGCATTGCCAGCGCAAAGGTTACTGCGGAAGCAGCTGAATATACAGGAAAGGCAATAACTCCAACTGTGACAGTCGTTCTGGATGGACAGACTCTTGAAAAAGATAAGGATTATACACTAAGCTATACAGACAATACAAATGTGACAAGTGACGCGAAGAAGGCTCAGGTTACTGTCACAGGTACTGGCAATTATGCAGGAACAGTCAACGGACAGTTTGATATTACACCAATGAGTGTGACAAAGCTTACAATTGAAGATGTTGCAGATCAGATCTACACAGGACAGAGCGTAAAACCTACACTTGTAGTAAAGAATGGAGATACACTTCTTACCGCAGGTGTTGACTATAATCTTACCTATGAGGATAACGATGTTGTAACTGAAAAGGCAAAAGCAGTATTGGAAGGCCGTGGAAATTATACAGGAACAGTTAGCAAGACATTTGCGATCAAGGCTGCAGATATCAGCAATGCAGATGTAAGCGGAATACAGGATTCTGTAGTATATACGGGATCGGCGATCGAGATGTCAGGACTTGTGGTTGAATTGAATGGCGATACGCTTGTTCAGGGAACAGATTATGATGTCACTTATGAAAGCAATGTGAATGTGACAACAGATGATGCTCCTGCATATGTGATCATTACCGGAAAGAACAATTATTCCGGAACAATAAAGAGACAGTTTGCGGTAGTTGCAAAGAACATAACGAAGTGCAGTGTTGATCCGATAGGAGGCCAGATATACACAGGAGCTGCAATAGAGCCTGATGTCGTGGTAAGAGATGGCGACAGAATACTTAAAGCTTCTGTTGATTATGATGTCGAGTATAGTGACAATACAGATGTGACAACTGCGGCGCAGGTAAAGATAACAGGAAAGGGTAACTATAAGGGATCTATAAGCACAACATTTACAATATCAAAAGATATAATTGATATATCGAATGCAGAGATCAGTGCGGTCCCTGACCAGTATTACAATTTCGGAGCGGAAATCAAGCCTGATGTGACAGTGGTTAACAATGGAAAAACGCTTGTCAGAAATGTTGATTATGAGATCGTGTACGGGAACAACGTAAACGAGGGAACAGCAGAAATACATGTTAAGGGTATCAATGCAAATACAGGATCGGTAAGTACAACATTCAAGATACTTCCGGTGGATATAAGCGATAGTGATGTATCACTGGATAATGCATCATATACATACACAGGAAACGAGATAAAGCCAGGCATCAAGATTCTTGTTGTTAAGAGAGGCTCACAGGATGTATCAGTAACCGCGATGGATTCATTTGATATAACATACAGTGATAATATCAATGCCGGAAATGGCAAGGTGACGATCACTGCAAAGAAGGGCAGCGGATTCACAGGAACTGTGAATGTACCGTTTACTATATCACAGAGGGATCTTTCAAAAGCTGAGGTTACAGTAAAGAATGCAGCATATACAGGAACAGCAGTAACACCAGAGTATACGGTCGTTCTTGATGGAAAGAAACTGGCAGATACTAAGGACTTCACAGTTGTGTGCAGAAATAATATAAACGTAGGCAACAGTGCGGTGCTTACAGTTACAGGTGCAGGCAATTACACCGGATCCTGTGTAGAGAACTTTGCTATATATGCAAAGGATATCAGCAGTGCGGTGGTTAAGGTTGAAAATGCAACTTATTCAGGTCTTGCACAGAAACCGGTTGTATCTGTAAAAATAGGTGAGACAACTCTTCAGAAGGATGTTGATTACACAGTTGCATATAGTAACAACATAAATGTTACATCTGATGGCTCAAAGGCTGTTGCAACAATACAGGGAACTGGCAATTATACAGGAACTCTGACAGCTGCATTTGAAATAGCTGCTGCAGATATAAGTGCTGCGATCGTAAGCGAAGTAGATGCCCAGAGATATACAGGGGTTGAAGTGAAACCGGCAGTGGCAATTACACTTGGTGGCAGAACTCTCAAAGCAGGGGATGATTATACATTAGAGTATAAGAATAATGTAGAAGTTTCAGATGAGGCAGTTATAGTTATAACCGGAAAGGGTAATTATACAGGAACTGTAGAAAAGAAATTCTCCATATATAAGGTGTCCATCGAGAAGGCATATATTACAGGCATTGCAAGCAGTGTCGTATACACCGGTTCGGCTATAGAGTTCAGTAATCTTGCGGTATCAGTGGATGGCGCAGTGCTTGTAAAAGACAGAGACTATGTAGTTGAGTATTCAGACAATATAGCAGTTTCATCCAAGGCTGCGGTTAAGATAAGCGGTACAGGCGTATATGGCGGAGTAATAGTTAAGACATTTGCTATAACAGCAAAGAATACAAATGCATGCAGTGTTGATGCTATAAATGGACAGCAATATACAGGCAAGGCTGTTACACCTGCCGTTACAGTCCGTGATGGTTCGGTTGTTCTCAGTGAGGGCACTGATTACACGGTAGAATACAGCAACAATATAAATGTTACAACAAATGACAGCATGGCAACTGTGACAATAACCGGAAAGGGAAATTACACAGGAACCATAAGTGCTGAATTTGCAATCAGTAAAAACGTAACTGATATCTCCAAGGCTGTTATATCTAAAATTGAAGACCAGTATTACAACTTTGGAACTGAGATCACGCCTGATGTAACTGTTACACTCAATGGAAAAACACTTACAAAGGGAACAGATTATGCTCTGGTATACGTTGATAATGTTATGGAAGGAACAGCATCTGTATACGTGAAGGGTATAAATAACAGTACAGGAACAGTATCAGCACACTTTGAGATACTGCCGGTGAATATAAGTGATGCAGTTATTGCAATTGATGCGGCTTCATATCTGTATACCGGAGAGGCTATACAACCGAAGATCAAATCAATTACAGTGAACAGAGCCGGTAAGAAGACAGAGATTACCAATTTTGATAATCTGAATATACGCTACACAGCAAATGTCGAGGTGGGCACAGGAATGATAACTGTGTCAGCGATAAGCGGACAGGGATTTAGTGGAAGTGTAAGCAAGAAATTTGCTATTGTAGGATCATCTGTAGAAAATGCAACAATAAAGATATCCGATGGAATATATACAGGAGAGCCTGTAATTCCGGATTATACGGTGGTACTTGGTGATAGAGTACTTGTAAATGGAATTGATTACAGCGCAGAGTTCAAGGATAATGTCAATGCTGGCGATAGTGCGGTTCTTACAGTAACAGGAATTAACAATTATACAGGAACTCAGACACAGACATTCAAGATTGCACCAAAAGATATCAAGACAGCTGAGGTTACAACAATTTCAGCCACATACACAGGAGAAAAACTGACTCCTGAAGTTACAGTAAGACTGGATGGCGTAGTTCTTGTGAATGGAAAGGATTACACTGTAGATTACACAGACAATGTGAATGTTACGACACCTGATAACAGAGCAAAGGTCAAGGTTACAGGTACTGGCAATTACAGTGGAACAATATCAGCTGAATTCGATATAACAGCACGCGATATAACTTTGGCTGAAATAAGTGATATAGGCGTTCAGAATTATACAGGAAAGCCGGTTACACCTGATGTCAAAGTTGTTGATGGTGCAAGACAGCTGAAGCAGGATGTAGATTATACAGTTACCTACAAGAACAACACAACCGTAACAGATACAGCATATGCGGTCATAACCGGAAAGGGCAATTATACCGGAACTGTTACCAGGGTATTTGCGATCAGTGGACTTGATATATCAGGTGCAAAGATATCTGGTGTAAAGAACAGCGTTGTATATACAGGAAAAGAGATGACATTTGCAGGACTTCGTCTGGTATATGACGATGAAGTGCTTGTTCAGGGAACGGATTACACTGTATCATATGGTGACAATAAGAATGTGACAGACAAGGCAACTGTAAAGATCACAGGTAAAGGCAACTATTCAGGAACAGTGATCAAGAACTTTGCTATTACAGCGAAGAATATATCAGACAAGGACTGCCATGTAAATGAAATATCATCACAGATATATACCGGCAAGAAACTGGAACCGGATGTGGCAATAACATATGGTGATACTACTTTACTTGAGACGGTAGATTATGAAGTTACATACACCAATAATGTGGGACCTGCATCTACTGCTAATCCGGCTAAGGCTACTATCGTAGGTAAGGGAAATTATACTGGAACTGTTGAGATAGAATTTACTATCACAAAGAATCCAAAGAGCATAAGTTCTGCCAAGATAGATGATATCAACGATCAGATATTTGCAAAGGATTTCATAACACCGGATGTCAAGGTTACATATAATGGCGGAAGCCTTGTTCAGGGAACAGATTACAAGGTGTCATACGCAAATAATTACAATGCGGGAACTGCAACAGTATATGTTACAGGATATGGTGACTATATTGGATCAAAGACAACGACATTCAAGATCACAAAGAAGAGTGTTGACGGATTTGCAATTACACTTAACAAGGATAAGTCAACATACACAGGAAATGCTGTAAAGCCTGTTGTCGATAAGGTGTCAGACGCAGCTGGCAAGTGGGTGCTTGATGACGATGAACTTGCAGGATTTGTTGTCAAATATGCAGATAATATCAATGCGGGAACTGCAAAGATCACATTGGTTGCTGGAGGAAACAGTAATTATACAGGCAGTATCACAGCAGAATACCAGATAGTACCTGCAGCTATAGATAATGCAAATGTGAACGTAACTGATTATGAGTACACAGGAAGTGAGATCATTCCGGAAATAGAGCTGATCGTTAATGGAGTGATTCTCTCGGAATCGGATTATTCTGTAGACTATACAAATAACATCAATGCAGGAATTGCCGAAATCACTGTAAAGGGTAAAGACAATTATACAGGAACATGTAACAGTACATTTAATATAATTCCTAAGAGTATAAAGGCCTGTGAAGTAACATATAGTGATTCTGTAAACAACCATGGTGTACCGGAAGTCACAGTGAAGGATGGAGATATTAAGCTTATACAGGATAAGGATTATGAGTTTGTCTACACTGTTGATGAGGAAACCGGAAGACAGGGTACAATAGTAATAACCGGAAAAGGTAATTACAAAGATTCATTAACAAGAGAAATATCTATCGAGCAGATAGATATATCCAATGCAGAGGTAGGCGGAATAAAAGACATGGTATTCACTGGCGAGGCACTTACACAGAATGTGAGTGTGTCTGCAGGCGGTGTGGCACTTGTCAGAGGAAGAGACTATCAGCTGGATTATAAGAACAATATACATGCGGGAACAGCAACAGTAATAATTACTGGTACTGGTGACTACATGGGAAGTATCAGAAAAACATTTGAAATAGCACCTGCAGATATCACTGAAACTGCTGTTATAACAGGCATAGAGGATGAGGTGACATGCGGCGGAGATGCATTTGAGTTCAGTGAGATCTCAGTAAAATGGAATGATATAATATTGAGGGATGGCGTAGATTACTCGATAACATATCAGGGTAATAGCAATCTTACAGTTAACAGTACAGGTCAGGCATCGTGTGTTGTGACATTTGCCGGAGATTATACAGGAAAGATTACAAAGCAGTTCAGGATCAGAGCTTTTGATCTGTCAAAGGCTACAGTGACCAATATTGCTGATCTGGGATATAATGGCAAACAGCTGACGCCTCGCATTACAGTTAAGATAGGCGGAGGTGTAGTACCTTCCGCTAATTACAAGGTTGTATACAGCAATAATGTGAATCCGGGTGTTGCAAAGATAACCATAACAGGACAGAATATTGTGTACGGAAGTAAACAGATCACATTTAACATACGTCCTGCAAAGGTGACAGGAATGAAATTGAAGTCAAGAACATCATCATCTGCAGCGATATCGTGGAATAAGGTTGCAGGTGCAAAGGCCTATAAGATTTATAAGAGCGTGGGATCTGGCAAGTATGTTCAGATAGGTGATGTGAAGACCAACAGCTTTAAGGTGACAAAACTTTCAGCGGGTACAAAATACAATATCAAGGTTCAGGCATATGTGACAGCCGGTAAGACTTTGTATGGTGATGCTGCTGTGTTGGGAGTGACAACCACTCCTGGGGCAGTTAAAAACCTCAAGGTTAAGTCAAGAACAGCAGCTTCTTTAACCATTACATGGTCAAAGGTGGCAAATGCCAGTGGATACATCGTATATAGATATTCTGGTGGCAAGTACAGAAAAGTAAAGACGATAAGCAATAAGAACACTGTAAAGTACGTTGGTTCAAAGCTTAAGGCGGGAACAGAGTACAGATACAAAATTGTTGCTTTCAAGAAGGATGGCAAGTCCATTGTGTCAAATTCCGGAGCTGCGATCAGAACTATCACGGCACCTAAGACTCCGGTTGTTACAGTTAAGGCATCGGCCAAAAAGGCTGCTGTAAGCTGGAAGAAGACGTCAGGAGTAAAGGGATATATAGTTTATATGTCCACAAGCAAGAAGGGTAAGTATAAGAAGGTTGCAACCCTGAAGAGTGCTTCAAAGGTAAAATATATCAAGAAGGGACTCAAGAAGGGAAAGACTTACTACTTTAAGGTGAGAACATATAAGGTATATAAAGGAAAGACGGTATATAGTTCATATTCAAAAGTAAAATCTGTAAAGGTTAAATAGTGAACAAAATATAAAGCGCCAGTCATTATCATTAAAAATGGTAATGACTGGCGTTTCTTTTTTTCTTGTGTGAGCCTGGCGGTTAGTCAATGTCTCCTGCTTAATTTATGATCGGGGCGAGAGAATGCTGATTGATCGCTGATCCAGAAAATTAAGAAAGGAGTCAGCACACTCAATAACAAACGATTTCAGATCGGCATAAGGAAAAACAGAGGTAGTTAGTGCTGCTGTATGTTCATCATGCAAGGTAAAATTGGCAATGTCTCCGGCGAGTTTTACGTGATCATACATGCGGCATGGTATGATGCTGATATCGCAGCTCTTCAAACTCGGAATATATGGGTGCATATCTGAAAAGAACAAAGGGTTGGTTATGTCGTAATCTCCGTAGAAAAACCTGCTGCTGAAAAACTCCGAGAATGGGATGGTGCAGCCATTGGGCTGCATGCTGTTCTGGGTCATCCGTACATGGTGTATGTCATTAGCAATGGCTGTTTCGGTATCCGATAGACTTTCAAAATGGAAATATTTGGGCCAGAAATCTTTGACATAAGCGGCATCCATCATCAGATGAGAGATAATGCCCAGATCGGCGGCAGTCATCAGGTTTGTTGGATATGCGTCAATAACAGAATTTATATCAGGATATTTTGTTATGAGATCGTGCTGCCATTGGGGACGAAAGTGTGTCAATGATTTGTCTGAAACCGCATCGGGAATGATCGTACCGAGCAGAAAGTCATTGCAGGTACCGGAATTGTCATCCACAGACAGATTGAGTTTATTTATTATATAAGTACCTTCGCAAAGATGCATCATATAGCCTGGCATAGTAAGCCTCCAATAGTATAATAAAATATGACAAAGTGTACATCCGGCAAGCTTGAAATGTCAAGAACCTGAACAATTAATAAAAACAGTTTACTTGACTTATAAATTGATAGGCATTAAAGTCATAATGATGATTTAACATAAAAGTCCAAAGGAGGCGTAACTTGAACGACGAATATAAGAATGAACAAAATGATAAGAATAACGAAAATAAAAATAATGGAAATAAAGGCAGAAACAGAAGTGTAATTGTACTTTTGATAATATCTGTGATACTGACACTGCTCAGTTGGCGGGCATATGATAAGATTACAAATGGAACAAAGAAAGAAATCCCTTACAGCGGGTTTGTCGAGATGCTTGAAGCTGGTGAGGTGGAAAACGCAGACATATATGCCAAGAAGATAAAATTTACGACCAAGGAGACGGACGACAGCCTGGACAAAAATACTTATGTGACAGTGAGAATAAGTGATGACAAACTTGCTGACAGGCTGAGAACCGCACATGAAAAATATGCAACAACATATGAAGGCGTGGATGAAAGTGGTTCAGCTATGGTTGGCACCATATTGTCATATGTGGTAATGATAGCTGCGTTTTATCTGTTCCTCTCTCTTATAGCCAAGCGTGGTGGTATGATGGGCGTTGGAAAGTCCAATGCCAAAGTATATATGGAAAAGAAAACAGGAGTGACGTTTGACGATGTGGCAGGGGAGGATGAAGCAAAAGAATCTCTCACGGAGATGGTTGATTTCCTTCATAATCCCAAGAGATATCTTGAAATTGGTGCGAAACTTCCTAAGGGTGCTCTTCTTGTGGGACCTCCGGGAACAGGAAAGACACTGCTTGCAAAGGCTGTGGCAGGAGAGGCTAACGTTCCGTTTTTCTCTATGTCGGGTTCCAGCTTTGTGGAAATGTACGTGGGAGTTGGAGCATCCAGAGTGAGGGATCTGTTCAAACAGGCATCAGAGATGGCACCGTGTATTATATTTATAGATGAGATAGATGCGATAGGACAGAGCAGGGACAGTGTAAGAGGCGGTGATTCTGAACGTGAACAGACTCTGAATCAGTTGCTGGCAGAGATGGATGGATTTGATACATCTAAGGGGATTGTTATACTGGCAGCCACAAACAGACCTGAGACACTGGACAAGGCGCTGCTCAGACCTGGAAGATTCGACCGCAGGGTCATAGTGGAAAAACCGGATTTGCAGGGGCGTATAGATACGCTGAGAGTTCACTCCAGAAATGTCAAGATGGATGAAACAGTTGATCTCAGAGAACTGGCGCTGGCAACTGCTGGTGCGGTTGGAGCAGATCTGGCAAATATAATAAATGAAGCGGCACTTACAGCTGTGCGAAATAGAAGAACTATGGTATCGCAGGCAGATCTTATAGGAGCTGTAGAACTTGTATTTGCGGGCAAAGAGAAAAAAGGAAAACTTCTGGGTGAGCAGGAGAAGAGAGTCGTTGCTTATCATGAGGTTGGGCATGCATTGCTTGTTGCTCTGCAAAAACATACAGAACCTGTTCAGAGGATAACTATTGTGCCAAGAACCATGGGATCTCTCGGATATGTATGGCAGGTACCGGAGGAAGAAAAATACATGGAGACCAAGGCTGAACTGGAGGCAAATGTCATCACGACACTGGGCGGCCGTGCAGCGGAGGAGTTAAAGTTTGACTCTGTGACTACAGGGGCGGCAAATGATATAGAACAGGCAACGAAAACTGTCAGGGCAATGATAACTATGTATGGCATGTCTGACAGATTTGGCCTTATGCAGCTGGAGGCTGTGCAGGGAAAATATCTCGACAGGAATGCTGTTCTGCAGTGCTCTGATAAAACAGCGGCTAAGGTGGATGAGGAAATAAAGAATCAGTTGAAGAAGGCGTATGAAGAGGCAAAAAGACTCCTGTCGCAGCATATGGAGGCTCTTGATAATATAGCCCAGTTCCTTATAGAGAAGGAATCCATAACAGGACAGGAGTTTATGGAAATATTCAACAGAGTTGAAAAGAAAACAGATAGTCTGGAAAACTAAATTTCCTGAAGTTCGTCCAATGTTTTGCCGTAAGCCGGAATGAACTGGCAGACAAAATCATTCACCTCAGGATAGGCCTCAGACATCTGGGACACAGATGCAAGGATCGTGCTCATGGCGCTTGAGAATTCTGTGTTGCCAGAGCCGGTTTCCTCCATGCATTTGATGAGGGCGGACAGCTTATCTGCTGCTTTGACCAGTTTCCAGAGGTATATATCATTTTCGTCATTTTCGTCTTTAAAGAAAATATTTTCATAGGATGGTTTGAGATCATCAGGCAGCTTATCAATAAGGGTGTGGCAGGCAATATCCTCCACATCCTTAAATGCTGTTTTGAGTTTATTATTATAATACTTTACAGGCGTCGGCATATCGCCGGTGATGATCTCAGATGCATCATGGTAGAGCCCAATGAGAGCTGCACGTTCAGCATTCAGTGATTTGCCATAACGTACATTCCCAATGGTTGCCAGTGCGTGCGCTATCATACTGACCTCAAGACAGTGTTCACACAGATTTTCTTCGCGGCTGTTGCGCATCAGAGCCCATCTGTCTATATATTTCATTCTGGATATCAGTGCAAAAAAATTATATTCCATAATAAATACCTCTTTGTTTTCGTAATTTGGTTATATATCCGTATGTAAGATCAATCTGTGGATGACTTACTGTGGAAGAAATCGTACACCGCCTGGGCTGAAGCTTTGGTCATTCCTGATGGAATTTCAAGATCGGCCACGCTTGCGGATTTGATCTTATCAATATCTTTGAAGTATGCGAGTAATGCTTTCCTTCTTGCAGGGCCGATCCCGTCTATGTCATCCAGAACAGAATGGATCTGGGATTTGCTTCGCAGGCTTCTGTGATATTCTATGGCGAAACGATGGGCTTCATCCTGAAGTCTTGTGATCATGTTGAAAGCCTGTGTCCCTGCGGGAAAATCTATCTCTCTGTTGTTGTAATACAGCCCCCTTGTCCTGTGGTGATCGTCCTTTACCATGCCACATACAGGTATGTTCAATCCAAGATCATCCAGCACCTCAAGTGCTATGTTAACCTGTCCCTTTCCACCATCCATCATAAGAACATCAGGATATATATTAAATCTTTCATCTGTGAACCGTCTGGTAAGCACTTCGCGCATACTGGCATAATCGTCTGGACCGTCAATAGTTTTTAATCTGAATTTTCTGTAATCATTTTTCCTGGACCGCCCATTTTCAAAAACAACCATGGAGGCAACGGAGTGGTAACCGCTTATATGGGATATATCGAATGCCTCAAGTCTTCTGGCGGAAGGAACACCGATCAGTTCTGCAAGCTCGTTGGCGGCACCTTCGGTGCGCTCTTTCTCCCGCTTTAATTTGTCTGCATCCTGATTCATAACAAGAAATGCGTTGTCTTTTGCGAGTTTCAAAAGCTTCTGTTTGTCTCCCTTTTGAGGAACTACGATGTGAACCTGACTCCCTCTTCTTGCACTGAGATATTCTTCTATAACGGCAGAGTCGTCAATGGGCTGTTCGATGATTATCTCTTTTGGCAGATATGGCGTGGATGCGTAGTATTGTTTGATAAATGCCTCCATGATGGTGCTGTATTTCTCCGCATTTACGCCGCTCATGTGGTAATGTTCCCTTCCGATCATCTTACCTTCCCTCACAAAGAAAATGGATATGACACACTCATTCCCAAGATCAGTAGCCATGGCTATTACATCACGGTCATCCGCACTGGTATCACCGACCCTCTGCGTGGATTCTATATGATGTATACTTTTGATAAGATCACGTATTTCTCCCGCCTGTTCAAACTCCATCTGAGAAGCCAGATCTTTCATCTGACGCTCGAGATCTCTGATGATATGGCCGTGATTGCCGTTGAGGAAACTTATAGCCTCTTGAATGTGGTTGTTGTATGCCTCCTTTGATATGTATCCCTGGCATGGAGCATCGCACTGTTTTATCTGATGATAAAGACACGGCCTTTCAAGCCCCATATCCCGTGGAAGAACACGATTACAGCTCCTGATGTGATAGAGTTTTTTCAGAAGATCGATGATGTCTTTGACTGCCCTTGAGTTGGTGTATGGGCCGAAATATTTGCAGTGATCCCGCTTCATCTGGTGGCTGTAGAGAATACGGGGATAATCTTCATCGATGGTGATCTTTATATAAGGATATCCTTTGTCATCTGTCAGCATGGTGTTGTAATGCGGCCTGTGTTCTTTGATCAGATTACATTCTAGGACAAGTGCTTCTATTTCAGATGCACATACTATATATTCAAACCATGCAATGTGGGATACCATTTTTTGTATTTTAGGGGATTTTTTGTATCCGTCCTGAAAATATTGATGAACACGATTGTAAAGATCTATGGCTTTGCCGACATAGATTATATGATCCGCTGAATCGTGCATCAGGTATACTCCGGGAACATGGGGGAGCTTTTTTAATTCTTCTTCAAAATCAAACATAATTTTCACCTCAAAATCTTAGATTAGTATATCACCGGGATGGCAATGCTGTCATCTGGAAAAATGTTGCGGAGCAGAGACTTTTTATTTTCACAATTGTATATGGGCTTCTTGACAATACAGAGCACGGATAAGTATAATTAATTCTACGGGCTGGACGGTACAGCCTCGATTTTTAAGAGAGGAAGATGACGCATTTGTAAGTCGTCACACAGAGGGTATGGTATATAGTGTTACGGTTACGCAGCTTATTGAAAAGATGGATCTGAAGAACCACACACCGGAGATCGATACGGATAAGATTCTGATACAGGATCCCGGAATGAACAGGCCGGCGGTCCAGTTTGGAGGCTTTTTTGAGCATTTTGATGCCGGAAGGATCCAGATATGTGGTAATGTTGAACATGCATATGTGGCGGCTATGCATACAGAGGAAGAGAACAAAAGAATCATGGATGAGTTTTTCTCGTATAAACCACCATGTCTTATATTCTGTAGAGGGCTGGAGCCATATCCGTTTATCATAGAGATGGCCAAGAAGCATGGTGTGCCGGTGCTGACATCGGATGCTGTAACATCAGCGTTTGTACATGAGGTTGACAGGTGGCTTCATGTGGAACTTGCACCGAGAATATCGGTACACGCGGTACTGGTGGATGTATACGGTGAAGGTGTTTTGATCATGGGAGAGAGCGGTATAGGAAAGTCGGAGGCTGCACTTGAACTGTTGAAGAGAGGACACAGACTTGTGGCAGATGACGTTGTGGAGATCAAGAAGGTCAGTGATGCCACGCTTGTAGGACGGGCACCTGATATTACGAGACATTTCATAGAACTCAGAGGAATCGGAATAATAGATGTAAAGTCATTGTTTGGTGTAGAATGTGTTAAGATAGATCAGAATATTGATCTGGTAATCAACCTGGAGGAGTGGAGCAAGGATACAGAGTATGACAGATTAGGCCTTGAGGATAATTATATGGAATTCCTTGGCAATAAGGTTGTGTCACACAATATTCCTATAAGGCCTGGAAGAAACATTGCCATTATAGTAGAATCTGCAGCTGTTAATCACAGACAGAAGAAGATGGGATATAATGCTGCACAGGAACTTTATAACAGGGTTACACAGAACATCATGAAGGGCAATGGCGGTGGATCTGATAACAAATAAAAATACATAATGGAACTATATGGAAGGAGAAAAGATAATGTCAAAATATGTATTTGGAGTGGACGTTGGTGGAACTACAGTAAAGATGGGACTTTTCACAGTTGATGGAGAGGTGTTGGACAAGTGGGAGATCAAGACAAGAACAGAAGACGGTGGAAAGTATGTTCTGCCTGACATAGCAGAGTCTATAAAGAAGACTGTAGAGGCAAAAGGTATAGCTGATGCAGATATTGAGGGTGTTGGAATCGGTGTTCCTGGTCCGGTCAAGGAGGATGGAACCGTTCTCAAGTGTGTAAATCTCGGATGGGGAATAATAAACGTAGAAGATGAACTCAAGGCACTTGTTGGATATCCTGTTAAGGCAGGAAATGATGCAAATGTAGCAGCCCTTGGAGAGATGTGGCAGGGTGGCGGTAAAGGACACAGCAACCTTGTCATGGTTACGCTGGGAACCGGAGTAGGCGGCGGAATAATACAGAATGGAAAGATGCTGTTCGGTGTTAACGGAGCCGGTGGTGAGATTGGACATATCTGCGTTGACGATTCGGAGACAGAGACATGCGGCTGTGGCAACAAGGGATGTCTTGAACAGTATACATCGGCAACCGGTGTTGTAAGACTTGCAAGCAGAGCGATGGCATCATCTGATAAGACATCAGTGCTCAGAAGTATACAGAATGTTACCGCCAAGGATGTATTTGATGCTGCTAAGAATGGTGATGAGCTTGCTGCAGAGATAGTTGACAGACAGGCTTGTATACTTGGCAGAACACTGGCACAGATCGCATGTGTAGTTGACCCTGAAATATTTGTAATCGGAGGCGGAGTATCAAAGGCTGGTTCAATTCTTACAGATTCTGTACAGAAATACTTCCAGAAATATGCATTCCATGCATGCCGTAATACGGAATTTGCTCTTGCAGAACTTGGGAATGATGCAGGAATATATGGTGCAGCCAGAAGCATACTCGGCAGATAAAATAACGATAATCAATGCTTATGGTAATTTTTAACAGTAGAATTTGTAGAAATGGCCAAAACGTGTAGAAAAGTCGTCAAATTTATATTAATTTTTGATATTGAATTATAAAAGTCTTTAATGTATGATGAATTTATTAGCTTTAACAGCGTATTCACATAATATATTAGAGACTTTTATTTTCTTTAATATACATTTTACAGAAAGCAGTTTCCTTAAAGGAGATGCTTTTACTTTTTGCATTAATATAAAAAGATAGAAGATATGAGGTTTATATGTCAGATATAGATTTTTATAACGGTTTGGTAGCTATAGTTGGAGAGAAGAATGTCAGGACAGATGAACCGCTTAAACTCCATACTACATTTAAGATTGGCGGGCCTGCGGATTACTTTGTTAAACCTTCAGACAGTGTGCAGACAGCATCTCTTATAAACTTGTGCAGGGACAATGAAGTGCCATGGTTTATTCTTGGAAATGGAAGCAACCTGCTTGTGTCGGATAGTGGCTACAGAGGAGTGGTTATCAACATCGCTGATAATATGAACAGAATTTCTGTTGATGGTGAGAGAATAACTGCGCAGGCCGGAGCTATGCTGATAAAAGTCAGTGGAACTGCAAGGGACAACAGTCTGACCGGAATGGAGTTTGCATCAGGAATTCCGGGAACTGTGGGCGGTGCAGTGTATATGAATGCTGGAGCCTATGGTGGTGATATGAGTGGGGTTGTGAGCAAAGTCACTGCTTTGACTCAGGCCGGAGAGGTATGCGAGATAGATGGAAAAGATATGAAGTTTGCATATCGCCATAGTATAATAGAAGAAAATGATCTGATTGTGCTTGAGGTTGTGATAGAACTGAAGCGCGGAGATATGGATGAGATCAACTGCAGGATGAAAGAACTGTCCGATGCAAGACGCAGTAAACAGCCATTGGAATATCCTTCGGCAGGATCTACATTTAAACGTCCGGAGGGGTATTTTGCCGGCAAACTGATCATGGATGCCGGACTCAGAGGATATTCTGTAGGAGGAGCACAGATTTCTGAGAAACATTGTGGTTTTGTTGTTAATAAAGGTGGTGCAACGGCCAGTGACGTTGTGACTTTGATACAGGATGTTCAGGACAGAGTGCAGAATGCCTTTGGAGTTAGACTTGATACAGAGGTAAAAACCCTCGGCGATTTTTGATGTCCTACATGACATACATTGAGTCAGTCTCCTATATGAGAGGACTGATGAGTTGGAACAGGAGAATTGAGGTATGAGATTTGTTATAGTGACAGGAATGAGTGGCGCAGGTAAGGCTACGGCACTTAAAACACTGGAAGATGCGGGTTTTTTCTGTGTGGATAATCTTCCGATACAGCTTATCAAAAGATTTGCGGAAATCGCATATGACGAGCAGATACAGGTTGATGATGTTGCTATAAGTGTGGATATCAGAAGTGGACGTGCGCTTTCACAGCTCAATTCATGTCTTGAAGAGATCAAGAGAGAGGGGATGCAGTATGAAATACTGTTTGTGGAATGCTCAGACGAAACTCTTGTCAAGAGATATAAAGAGACCAGGAGAAAACAGCCGCTTTCAGTAAAGGGTGGCAGAATAATAGATGGAATTAAGAAAGAGCGGGAGCTTATAGGATTTATTAAGGATGAGGCTGATTATATAATCGACACTTCAAATCTGTTGGTAAGGGAGTTTAAAGCTGAACTTGACAAAATATTTGTACAGAATGAAGAGTATGCCAACTTTATCATAACTGTTATGTCTTTCGGATTTAAATATGGAATACCGAGGGATTCAGATATTGTTCAGGATGTAAGATTTTTGCCAAATCCATATTATGATCTTGAATTGAGAAGTAAAACGGGCAATGATAAGGAGATACAGGACTATGTGATGAATTGCAAAGAGGGTCCGGAATTTCTGGATAAATTCGTTGATCTGTTGACATTTCTGATTCCTAATTACATAAAGGAAGGCAAAAATCAGCTGGTTATATCGATAGGATGCACAGGTGGCAAACACAGATCGGTTACCATTGCGAATGCTGTGTATGAGAAGCTTCAGAAGTCGAAATATACAGTGAGGATACTACATAGAGACATTTCGAAGGATTCCATAGTGAAGAAGATGTAGCGTAGAAAGATGGTAGGTGTATAGGGTATGTCATTTTCATCAGATGTTAAGGCTGAACTGGCAGG
>Ga0129311_1001096_pt1 | contig 20327 bp, 15 predicted proteins | sample Go1ome_FD_94435 | JGI IMG/M metagenome (GOLD analysis project Ga0129311, IMG submission 94435) | Western lowland gorrila individual fecal microbial communities from Wisconsin, USA - Go1022B metagenome | ecosystem: Host-associated > Mammals > Digestive system > Large intestine > Fecal | place... | reverse complement strand
GGACTCTCACTCCTGACGAAATCGCTGCATTGTTTGCATCTGCAATGGGCGATAACTCTAAGAACTAAATTGTTCAATGTAATTATAAATTTATTGATTTGTAAGTTTGTTTATTAATTAATTTAACCCTGATAATGTCTTTCAGGATCAGCGAATTTAGTATATTTTCCAATCCATCTAAGGTCAACACTACCAGTCTCACCACTACGTTGCTTAGCAATAATTATCTCGGCTGTCTGTGGCTTGGTAGTTGTCTCCGGATTATAATACTCATCTCGGTATATGAACATAACAACGTCCGCATCCTGCTCTATCGCACCAGATTCACGAAGGTCTGACAAGACAGGCTTATGGTCCGGTCTTGAGTCAACCGCTCTCGATAACTGTGACAGAGCTATGACTGGTACATTTAACTCTCTTGCGATATTCTTTAACGCTCTTGATACATCTGATATGAACTGCTGTCTTGACTCTACCCTCTTGTTTGTACTCATCAACTGTAAATAGTCAAGAATTATAATTCCTATATTGTGATTCTGCTTAAGCTTCCTACACTTAGAACGAAGCTCTGATACAGTTATGGATGAATTATCATCTATATACAATGGTGCTTTGGCGATTGCCTCCGTACTCTCTATTACCTTATCCCAGTCATCATCAGTGAGATTACCTAGCTTCATGCTCTTAGAATCTACCATGGCATCTATAGCTATCATACGGGAAACCAACTGCTCCTTGCTCATCTCAAGTGAGAACAATGCACAAGGTGTATTGTGCATAACAGCCAAATCATGTGCTATATTAAGGACAAATGCTGTCTTACCCATAGCAGGTCTTGCTGCAACCAAAAGCAGCTCACCACCATGCATTCCGGTAAGCATATTGTCAAGGTCTGCAAAGCCTGTAGGAAGCCCTGTAACCTTTCCCTTATTCCTTGCAGCTTCCTCTATCTCTCCGATAACATTGATAACTATCTGGCTGATAGGTGTCATGTCAGATGAACCATTTCTATTCTGAACCAGCTTGAATATCTTTTGCTCAGCATCCTCGAGAATTGCGTCAACATGCTCTCCACCTAAGTAGCTGTCCTTCTCTGTATCCTCACACAGCTTAATCAGTCGACGAAGAGTAGATTTATCAAGGACTATCTGAGCATACTCCTTGGCATTTGCTGAAGTGGGAACTGCCTGTATTATATCACCTATAAATGCTACGCTGCTTATTTCCTCAGGGATATCCTTAGTAGTAAGACGGTCATGAAGTGTAACCATATCAACAGGCTTTCCTTCGTTATAGAGCTCAACCATAGTCTCATATAATACACCATACTGGGCATTATAAAAATCCTCTCTGGACAGCATATCTGCTATATCAGATATCACATCTCTGTCCATCAGCATTGCACCTATAACGGACTGTTCAGCTACCTTGCTATGCGGTTGTATACGTCTTATACTGTTCTCATCCATTGTCCTTTATATTACTCCCCTACTACCTTTACAGTCATCTGTGCTGTAACCTTTGTATGCAGCTTGATATCCACTGTATGTGTTCCTACTGCCTTTATAGAATCTTTAAGTACAATCTTTTTCTTATCTACTTCATGTCCAAGCTGTGACTTTATAGCCTCCGCTATCTCCTTTGATGATACTGAACCGAAGGTTCTTCCACCCTCGCCAACTTTAATCTTGAGTGTTATGCTCTCCTCGCTCATCTTAGCTGCAAGTGCTTGTGCATCGGCAAGTATCTCAGCAGCAACTTTATCATCATGTGCCTTTTTTAATTTGAGCTCATTAAGATTCTTAGGAGTTGCCTCTATTCCAAGCTTTTTAGGAAGCACAAAGTTTCTTGCATATCCATCTGAAACATCAACTATCTGATCTTTTTTTCCTAAGCTCTTTACGTCCTGTAATAATATAACCTTCATGTTTTGTTCCTCCTATATTATAAGTCGCCTTCTTTATACATAGTATCCAGAAGCTCTTTTATTTCTGAAATAACCCCTTCACATGTACTGTCAGGAATCTGTGCTCCAGCTATATTGGCATGTCCACCGCCACCTAATTTCTCCATGATAACCTGCACATTCACATCATCGACAGACCTTGCACTGATATAAACCACATGATTTTGCTCTGTAAGTACAAAGGATGCTCTGACACCCTCCACATTAAGCAAATCATTGGCGACCTTGGCAGCTACGACCGTCGGTGCATCTGATTCGTCAGGCTGAACAGTAGATATCGCAAATGAACTCATATATAACTCCGCATTAAGTACACCCTCAGCCAACTGTCTGTATGTGTACATATCACTTCTAAACATTTTTCTGACGCGGACAACATCAGCACCACTTCTTCTAAGATACGAAGCAGCCTCAAATGTACGGACACCGGTCTTGGTAACAAAATTATCTGTATCTATGACGATACCTGCATACATTGCGTCTGCCTCCATAGGACGAACCTTAACCTTTTCATCAATATACTGAAGCATCTCAGCAACCATCTCGCAAGCCGATGACGCATAAGGCTCAATATAAGACAGGGTAGCATTTAAAATCTTCTCATTTGTCTCACGATGATGGTCAAAGACCACAACTGACTTAGTTAATGATAAAAGCTCCTCACATTCTGTCATACTAGGCTTATTTACATCGACAACAGTTACAAGTGTCTGGTCATTTATACTGCCTATAGCCTGCTCACTTGTAATTATCATATCATCGCCATATACACTGTTCCCTTGGAAGCCGGTAATAATAGGTCTTATGGCAGATGTCACTTCATTGACTACAATGTGTGCATTCTTACCAAGTGTCTTGACAAGTCTGTATACACCGACAGCAGCACCAAATGCATCCGCATCCGGTCTCTTATGTCCCATTATGATTACTGTATCCTTATTGTTAAGAAGCTCCTTGAATGCCTGTGCCTTTACTCTTGCCTTTACTCTCGTTGTCTTTTCAGTTCCGGCACTCTTACCACCAAAGTAGGATATCTTATCTCCATATTTGACTACTGCCTGATCTCCGCCTCGTCCAAGGGCAAGACCTATGGCAACTCTGGCAAATTCATATGCAGTTGTGAAGTTATCAGCCTCTGCACCTACACCGATACTTAAGGTTACCGGTATCTCATTACCTACGTTTATACTCTTAACCTCATCTAATATGGCGAATTTAGTCTCCTTTAGCTGAGGAAGGTATTTCTGCTGGAACACGAAGAAGTATTTGTCCTTCTCCATCTTCTTACCTATAGCATCTATTGTTGCAAGGTACATATTAATACGTCTGTCCACGAGTGCCTCGACGAGTGAATGTCTGACCTCATCTGTGTTATCCATAACCTCATCGTAGTTATCTATATAGAGCAGACCAGCAACAAGCTTCTGCTCCTCATTCTCACGAATGTAACGCTTTAACTCTGTGACATCAAACAGATAGAGGGCTATAAGCGACTCCCCGTTAGCCCCAACAACTGTATCTTCATCCTCAAATACATTGCTGAACTTAATCTTTTTGATTAATGCGTTGTACTTTGTATCACCATACTCTACATCAAGTGTCTTTTCCTCCTCGGAATTCAACACCTCAACTCCCATAATAGGGAAAAATGAGATAATGTTCTTTCGTATACGCTTCTTAGAGCCATCACCAAGCTTCTCTATGAAGAGATTGTTTCCCCACAATATCTTGCCGTCAGTGTCAAGCAATGCATAAGGTACAGCGAGTTCCTTTAAAAGCTCCTTTTGAACCTGACCCTGTTCCATGGCAAATCTAAACAGTACAGGCATAATGCTTGTCTTTGACATAAGATACATCACAAACTGGGCTATAAGATACAATCCAACTATTACGCTTGTTATAACAGCACTCTTATGGTCTACAAAATATAATATTATACACATAAGCACCAATATAACGGAAATAAAAATTGGTGTCAGAAGATAATTCTGAATCTTCTTTTTTAGGCTTTTTTCGTAGTTCATAATACCCCTCTTACAATGAAACTATTATCTCTTTAACTGTGACAGTCTTTCCTTAACCTGTTCTAAAGTCTCAGTATACTTAGTGAGCTTCGCACGCTCCTCTTCTACCTTTGCGGCAGGAGCCTTGTCTACGAACTTAGGGTTTGCAAGCATACCAGATGCACGCTTAATCTCTCCCTGTAAACGGCTCTCCTCCTTGGTAAGTCTCTCTATCTCTTTCTCTACATCTACAAGCTCTGCAAATGGCATATAGATTACCGCATCATGTATAACAACTGACACTGCATCATCATCTATATCTGTCTTATCCTCCTGAATAATTACATCACTTGCATAGCCAAGCATTCCGAAGAAGCTCTTACTAGCTGTAAAGATATCTCTTATCTCAGCCTTTGGAGATGTAACATAAACTGTTGCCTTCTTGCTAGGTGCAACATTCATCTCACTTCTGATATTTCTTATGGCACGAACAGCTTCCTTTATCTTATCCACAGCTGCCTCGTCAGTCTTGAAATTGTATTCCTTATTATACTCAGGCCATGAAGATATCATTATTGACTCTTCATCTGTAAGTGTACAGAATATCTCCTCTGTTACAAATGGCATATATGGATGAAGAAGCTTAAGTCCACTTGTAAGCACAGTCTTTAATGTCCAGAGTGCTGCTGCCTTTGTGTCATCCTCATCATTCCAGAGTCTTGGCTTAACCATCTCGATATACCAGTCACAGAACTCCTCCCACAGGAAGTCATACAGCTTAGATACTGCTATACCAAGCTCATACTTCTCCATGTTATCTGTAACCTCAACTATAAGGTCATTCATCTTAGACAAAATCCAACGGTCAGCTATAGTGAGGTCTGAAAGCTTAACATCTGAGATATCTGCCTTCTCTATATTCATCATAATGAAACGTGATGCATTCCATATCTTATTAGCAAAATTTCTGCTCGCCTCAACACGCTCCCAGTAGAAACGCATATCGTTACCAGGTGCATTTCCGGTTACAAGGGTAAATCTAAGTGCATCTGCACCATACTTATCTATAACCTCAAGTGGATCTATACCATTTCCAAGAGACTTACTCATCTTACGACCCTGATCATCGCGGACAAGTCCGTGGAATAATACTGTATGGAATGGAAGCTCACCAGTCTGCTCTATAGATGAGAATACCATTCTTATAACCCAGAAAAATATAATATCATATCCTGTTACAAGCACATCTGTAGGGAAGAAATAATCAAGGTCTTCTGTCTTATCAGGCCAGCCAAGTGTTGAAAATGGCCAAAGTGCTGATGAAAACCATGTGTCAAGTGTGTCCTCATCCTGCTTTAGGTTCTCACTCTGACACTTAGGACACTTGCATGGTGTTTCCTTTGCAACGATTGTCTCGCCACAATCCTGACAGTAATATGCAGGTATTCTATGTCCCCACCAGAGCTGTCTTGATACACACCAGTCTCTTATATTATCGAGCCAGTTATAATATGTCTTGTCCATTCTCTCAGGTATGAGCTTGAGCTTACCTGAAACAACTGCCTCCTTGGCAGGCTTAGCCATCTCTGCCATCTTAACGAACCACTGTGGCTTAATAAGCGGCTCAACCGTTGTCTTACAGCGATCATGTGTTCCAACCATATGTGTATAAGGAACTACCTTAACTAATAATCCTTGTGCTTCAAGGTCAGCAACCATTGCCTTTCTCGCCTCGTAACGATCCATACCGGCATACTTTCCGCCAAGTGCATTGATTGTTGCATCATCGTTCAATATATTAATTTCTTCCAGATTATGACGCTTTCCAACCTCAAAATCGTTAGGATCATGTGCAGGTGTAATCTTAACACAGCCTGTTCCAAAGTCCTTATCAACATAAGAATCTGCTATAACAGGTATCTCTCTGTCTGTAAGAGGAAGCTTAAGCATCTTTCCAACTATATCCTTGTAGCGCTCGTCGTCAGGATTTACTGCAACTGCGGTATCTCCGAGCAAAGTCTCCGGTCTTGTTGTGGCTATCTCCACAAATCTTCCATCTTCACCTACAACAGGATAGTTAATATGCCAGAAATATCCATTCTGCTCCTCATGTATAACCTCTGCATCAGAGATTGATGTCTGACATACAGGACACCAGTTTACTATTCTTGAGCCTCTGTACATATAGCCCTTCTCATAGAGCTTGCAGAATACCTCTGTGACAGCCTTGTTGTTTCCCTCATCCATAGTAAAACGCTCTCTGTCCCAGTCTGCAGATGAACCCATTTTCTTAAGCTGGTTTACAATCTTTCCACCATACTCACGTCTCCAGTCCCATACCCTCTCAAGGAATTTTTCTCTTCCGAGATCCTCTTTCTCGATGCCCTCTTTCTTAAGCGCCTCGATAACCTTAACCTCTGTAGCTATAGCTGCATGGTCAGTACCAGGCTGCCAGAGTGCATTATAGCCCTGCATACGCTTAAATCTAATCAAAATATCCTGCATTGTGTTGTCAAGTGCATGTCCCATATGAAGCTGGCCTGTTATATTTGGTGGCGGCATAACGATAGTGAATGGTTTCTTACTTCTATCCACCTCTGCGTGAAAATACTTATTCTCCACCCATTTCTCATACAATCTTCCCTCTATCTCAGCGGGATTGTAGGTTTTTTCTAATTCCTTTGCCATGTTGTAAATCCTCCGTCTATCTATTTGAAATATTAATTATCAAGCTTTATTTTGTAAGGGGCTAAAATGTCCTTTATATAACTCTCCATTCCCGGATTATCATCTATAGCTGCCCTCAAGGCTATACAGGCATTGTCCCGTATCTTCTCACAGGTTGACATTCTGTCTCTAAGGCTCTGCCTTCTGACATTTAAGCCATGCTTTATCTCGACAAGCTCACGCCTGTCAATTAGTGCCTCAGCCTGCTTTATCCACACCTGTGAATCTCTCACGCCTATACTGTCAAGCTGCTTTATCAATTCCTCTCTCTTCACTCTCAATTCGCTGTTAGCCTGATAATATTTTTTCTCGTCACGAACCATTGTATTATACAGCTCATAACGGTACTCAAGCTCCTTTGACGAATTAATATCGTATTTGGCGTATATATAATCAAGTGCATTGGTATTATTGATATATTTTACCTTGACCTTGTTTAACAGGGATATTGCACGATTAACCTTAGCATCCGTGTCGTTTATCTCCCTTTTAAGGTTGCTGTATCTGACATAAAATATTGCAAAGCATATCATAGCGACAGCTCCCGTTATCAGGGCATAAAGTGTAACACTCGTCTTTGCCATAAATGCATAGATGCATAAAAATCCGCTTGTGAGCAGAAATAAAACAAGTATCGTAATAATTATTCCCCTTAAATGCTCTATCTTATCAGCATCATCTAACCTGTTATATTTAAGGTCCTCCTTCTCACCCTCAAGATGTCCCATATCGCTCTTTAGCATGGAATCCCGCATCTCCATCTCATTTAATTTCTTGATGGTATCTATTATATCTCCCTCATAAGTAGACATAATATTGTATTGCTCAGGTGGAAGCAGATTCTCTGATTCTACATATGTCTGGCGTTCCTTGTCAAGTCTTACTATCTGCTCGGAAGTATCGATAAGCTTCTTTGCCATATCAACAGGAAGCTCCTCTATACGCTGAATGTCTGACAAGTACTCTGTGACAATCCTATACTCCGTCTTAGCCTCCTCCATATGCGTGACCGAATCCACGAGCTGTTCACAGAAATCTCTTACATTCTGTCTCTCATTCTCTGTGCGGTTACCGGCAGATACTTTTTCTATATTATCGTCAGAATATTCATTTGTATTGTCCGCGTTATCCTCTCTTAAGAACCTGCGGATTCTATCAAATAATTTCATTAGATTGCCTGCTCTCTAAACTCATCCTTTAATTGGCCCAGTATTATATCCATTCTCTTATCATAGTCAATCATATCTTTATTCATACGATTATAGATTGCTCTCTGAAGCATGGTGTAAATAGTCATTTCTCTGACATCATCATTGGAATCTCCTATCTCAAGCATGAGATTTTCGAAATAATCATCATCCAAATCATATTTTCTAATTTCCTGCTTGATGGTTGTTGAATCATTGCCAGCAGCAAAAACAAGCATATAACCCTTAAGCGACTCCTCGTTCTGATTCAGCTCATAAGCCTTTAAAAAAAACTGCTTTGCATCCTCTGTGTCGAGATTGTTAGCTGAAGCAATAGCCCTGTTGTGATACACATTGCCAATGAATATCTTGTCCTGTATGTCATCCTGATTCTCTATTATATCATCATATATAGATGCTGCCTTTATGTATCTTCTGTAGCCAAGATATCCGTCAGCCTTAAGCTTCTTTCTCTGGCTTGCTGTAAGCCTTCTGTACTTCTGCCATGCCTCTACATAGGTTTTAATCTCCTCAGGCTCATAATAATCGCCCTCGTTAAGTATCTCAACCAATAAATCCTGTGCGAAAGGTGTCTTGTTTGATAAAGCGACAAGCTTAGCAGCAAGCTCAGGCATATCAAGCTCATCTCTTATCCAGTCAAACAGCTTATCAGAAAGTGCAGACTTGCTGATTAAGACAGTATTGTTGTAGATGTAAAAGCACAGCTCCTCATAGGTATTAATTTCAACCTTGGTATTCAAAAATATAAAAGGGTGAGATGCCTCTTTTTTTGTACATAAAATAACTTTTGACATTAAACCTCAAACTCCTTACGATATATCTTATTAGTAGTCGGGAAAAGCTTTCCGAAACCAACATCCTTAATAATTACCGCTCCTCTGTGTGGATCATCAAACTCAACCTCCACTGAGAACTTAGATGTCTTGTTAGGTCTCTTAGGTATTCCATGAAGCTTTACAACCTCCCTGACCTCTTCACCACTCTGTCTGTTTCTGTATATAATGGTAAGCTTATCTGTATCATCAAGTATTATATTAATCCTGCCATGAATGTTATACCACTGACGTCCACCTAAAACGATAGGGATAAACTTATCCTCCTCTTCGCCACTCGATATTCCCACGTCATATACAACATTTTCCTTGGTCTCCACGAAAAATCTCTTGTAGAACTCCTCGTATTCTCCACCGACTGCCTTGTAGCAGGCACCCTTTGTATATATATTCTGTCCTGCAAACACACGCCTGCCCTGACATAATATATTTCTTGATTTATTCATCCATTTCTCTGAGAAGCCAAGTCCCGTCAGAAATACAGACGATATATAGGTTTTCTTCATCTCGTAATCAGCAATCTTGGCAAATGTAACGTCCATCAGTATGTTGTCACCACCAAATAAAGCCATGTTAAACTGTGCCGTGTAATCCTCATGCACAACGCTGATTATCTCAGGTGTCTTTCCTCTGGTTATATCTATACGATAATAGTTAAGTCCATCCGCACTATAATCGAAAAGTGCAACACTGTTTACCCATAGTTCGCTGCTCTGGTTAAATATATAATACAGTCCGCTGTCCAAGTGGCTTGTTATCTCTACACTCTCAGCAGATATATCAAGCTCCTTGTGAAATGTTCCAAGAACCTTGAACAAATCCTTGTTGTACTCAGGTATTGTTATTACAAGTTTCTTTACCGTTGCTCCCTCATATCTGTACAAAAATGAATCTATATGCATCTTGAGCATCTTAAGGAACAACTGTCTGAAGGTATATATCGTACCCGCAACTTCTATTGTCTCCTCACTTCTGGCATTCTTGTACAGCTCGTCAAGTATAATACCATCTTCCTTAAACCTTGCCTCTGACGCCTCTGAACCAACATACCAGTCTCCTGTACTCTTGCTGTAGAACAAAAGATTAGGCATCATGTAGGTTTCTTTGTTATTTAATTGGTTTACAGTCTCAGGCTCACGCTTTATATCATTATAAAAGCTTATTTGTGTTGAGTCTGAGCATAAATCCATGCCAATATAAAATGCTTCTGACATAATTTCCTCCATCCGGCACATTTATGCCCTACTACTTATAACAGAGTAAGATTCTCCTCGAATAAATGTACAGTATTAAGATAAACATCCAATGTCTCTAACAGTTCATTATCTTCACGCATCTCCTGATTAACAAGCATGCTGTTGATAATCTCAAATCTGTTTCTATCCCTACGGTTAAATTCCTTGGTCTTAAGCGACTCACTCTCAACCACATAGGATGTGCCAAGTATATCATCATCAACGCTGTATACAAGCCTCTCTCCGTGGAACACAACAAATTCCTTAACATACATTCCCGGTATCATCTCATCAACTCTCTCAGTCTTATATGTAAGCGACTGCCTTGAACCGGTATAAAGGCATAGCGTACAGATATCTGCTTGCCCGGTTCACTCTTATATATAAGATATGTCTTTAAGAATACATCCTGCGGAAGCTTAATAAATGATTTAAAGCTCTTATAGAACGGAAGTATCTTTCCGGCATCCATAAATCTGCCAACTGTGTCACTTATCCACTCGCGCTGATCCTCTGTATATCTGTCTAACTTAGAGAAGTATGACAATAATGCCATCTTCGATATCTCATCATCTATATTACCCTTCATAATCTCAAGGTATAAGCAGTTGAATATACTTCCCGGAATCTGCTCGTCAAGTATCAGGTAATTTCTTGATGTAAATCTGAGGAATGCCTTTACTACAAGTCCTCTGCTTCTTCCCTCATAATATGCTGAGAATATGTCATAAATATATTCTACATTGCCCATTGCAAACATCATCTGAGCAAGTGTATTTTCAGCGAGAAGCGATACATCCTTAACACTGTTTCTAATTATCTTAAAGAGATTCGCCAGCTCATCAAGGTCGCCCTTAAAGTGGTTCATGATATATATAAGCATACGCTCATTAACCTTACCCATCTTATAAAGATGAACGCATATAGCAAGCAAATCTTCATTCAAAAATCCATTTGAGTCCTCAACACCATAGTCCGCGAGTCTAAATAGCTCCTCTGAATCTATCTCATCAAAGCCATACAGCTTTACTGCCTGAAATGCCTTATCAAACATATTCATATCTACGAGATAAGCGATAATCGTTCTTGCATTTGCGTGATTAAGATACTCTATATCAAGCTTGCCAAGATACTTAACTAATACATCCGCATCAAGATTCTCATGATAGTACTCAATTATATTAAGATACGCCTGCTGCTTGTAATCATATGATATCTCCTCACAGTTTACGATATCTCTTGCTGCATTAACCTCTATAGCCTTCTTATATGTGAAATCGCCGAGCTTCTTGTAATTGTAAAGCAATACTCTGTAATCTCTAGGACTGTATTTGCAGCATATATCAAGATATGCTTTCTCATCAACTATGCGTTCAAGTCTGTAAGGTATGGAACCTGCGTATCTGTTACCTTCGCTATCCTCAAATATGATAGATGCCGTGTTAGATAATATCTCAACGTATGCCTCGCCATTAATTATAGGTACACGCTGTACCTCCTCAAGCTCCTGATGAGTAATTATGACTGCCCTTACACCCTTGTTAAAGCATACAAGCTTACGTCTGAATATAATGTTGATAAGCTTACCCGCATAAAGAGGGCTTACAGTCTCAGGCTCAAGGAATTCATCATAAAGCACTGTAAGGTCATCACTTACTTTACCCTTTATTATCATATTCTCCATGAAGTCCTGCATAGTTACGCTGTACTCATGGTATACCTTCATATGCTGAGCCTTGTTATATATAACATTTGCATACAGGTAAGCAAGCTCCTGTTCATTAAGTGTGTTCTTATAATTAAGGTACATAAGAACTGACTGTGGTATAAGATCATACCTTGAGAAGTTCATGCTCTTGACAAAGCACTCATTAAGCCCTATGAACTTAAGCGAGCACTCAACTGCATCCCTGTAAAATCTATGGTATTTGTTCTCAAGCTTGTTGGCACTGATAAGCATTGAGCATATGCTCTTAAGAACCTCAACATTCTTGCTCTTATCATAGATTGCCTCCATAATTCCAAATATCTTAGTATCAAACTCCTTAAATGTTCCAGCAAGTCTGATAAACTCTTCTATAACCTCATCCGAGATATACTTATGACGGAGTCCCCATCTTACAGTTGTAATCTCAAGGTCTGTAATCTTCTTAAGAAGTAATGGATTGTTATTCCACAATTCACAGAGCTCGAGGTACATGATACAGCTATTGTAACCATTGTCATACAAATTACCTATCTCTCTGTAAAGTGCCATAGGATCATTTGCGTATGTATCATCTAAGAACAACAGCAGCCAGAAATAAAATATTTTGTCATCCTGTGTTCTGAAGTTTCTCTTTATCAGGTTTCTAGCCTTTTCGATAGTCTCGCTGTCCTTCTTAAGAAGTGCCTTAAGGTAACCATAGTAACATTCCTGTCTAGGATCCATCTTCGCATTATCAACATCTGCATCAATACGAAGGAACTCCTGCTCAACCTTTACATACTCGCCCTGCATAATATTCATATGCATAATTCCTATACGATACAAATCCTCCTCTGGGACGTAGCGTGCAAGGTTACCAAACGCAAACTGCGAACGTGCAACATACTCCTTTAACGGAAGTCTATCCATGCGATAATCAAGGTACGCATGGGTAAGCTTAGACAGATTAGTCTTAACTGTGTGATTCCTGTTATTTGACCTAGGTGATATAGCAGTTTTTGACTGTGGCTTAGAAAGTGCTATCTCTATCTCAATCTTCTGGTAAATATTCTCTATAACTATCTTGCCAGAGGTAACTCCATCAGGAATATTCTCAGGGGATATAAGTACATCTAAGGCAAACATATTTGCACAAAAATCAGAACTGACTATATTCTTCCTTGATGGAATAATAAAATCAGCCAAAGAACGTACTGTTGAATTGGTATAGCCCCAGGTGTTTTTACTTATGTCAATCGATATCTTAGAAAGCTCTGTCGGCATCTCAACATTAATCTTAGCCTTAGCTACAGACAGTGTTAAAGCACGCTTCTTATGTACATAAACAAGGAATTCCTCCAAAGCCTGATTAACTGAATGACTCTCAAGCAGACTCGCATAAATACGATTAATCATAGGATCCTTGTTAATAAAGGTTCTCTTAAAGTCATCTCTCGTAAATACGCGGACAGCCTCGCCCCAGTTACTCTCTGCCAAGGTTGCAAACTTAAACAAATCATCTATCTTCTGGTCACCATACTTCACATATGGATTGGTGATATCGATATCATACATTATCTTAAATTCACCACCATCTGTGATGATGCTTATGTGTCCTTTATAATTCTTACCCGCCTCAAGACAGGTAGCATCAAATGTGTACTTAACATCAAAGCTTCTATTAATATATGTATGATTCTCAAACCTTAACATATATCTGCTGTCGTAAACCATCGCCTTTATTATGTGGTCGTTAGTGCTGTTTACAGAAAAACTTCCCTCGTATACCGTACCGGATTCAATATTTAATTTTAAGAACTTCTCAGAGATTTCAACCTCAGGTCTGTCAACCTGAAATTCTCCCTTCGCATAATGTTCTACAATCCCTTTCATGTGTTCCTCCAAGTCTATGTCATCTGTATATAATTTGTCCTTGCCATTATTCTAAGTGCAAATTATAATAATATAATAACACAAAGTAGATTATAACAGAAGTTTTCAAAATTTAAAAGACATATAAGGGGTTATTTATACAAATAAATGGAGGTATTAAACATGAATCATTCACAATTACGTCTTGAGCAGTATGAAACTGTGTTGTTTAACGCTAATCAGAACCCTCTTGGCGTTCCGGAATCCGTAACTAAGGTTCTCGAGGAGAACCTCGACGCAATAGGCAGATATCCAGTTGGCTACTATGGCAAGCTTAAGGAATCTATCGGAGAGTATGTCTCCTGCAACCCAGAAAATATTATTCTTGGGAGCGGTTTTTCAGATTTACTGCGGCTTTTCACCGCACTCATCACACCTAAGAAGGCACTCGTTCCTATCCCATCATCCGATGATTACGAGAAGGTTCTATCAATATTCGGATGCGACACAACCTTCTATGAGCTCGATGAGGCAAAGGATTATATTCTTGATGTAAAGGATTTAATCAGCACATTGGACGATTCGTACGATATGGTTATACTCGGCAATCCAAACAATCCGACATCACAGATTATATCAAGAAAGGACATGGAAACTCTTGCCGCTGCCTGCAAGCAGCTCGGTATATTCTTGGTTATCGATGAGATGTATATAGAATTCACAGAAAAATACGACGAGCTTACAGCTGTTCCTCTTACAGATGAATATGACAATATAGCTGTTTTAAGAGGTGTAACCAAATTTTTTGCAGTTCCAGGCTTAAGACTTGCGTATGCGATAATGAACAATCCGGAATATATGTCCATAATCAACATAACCAATACCCCAGACAATATATCAACACTCACTGCGATAGCCTGCACTGAGCTGTTTAAGGATTTCTCATATGTTACACGCTCACGCTCACAGATATTCACAGAGAGAAACCTTATATATTCTGCAATGGTTACTAACAAGAATCTTAAACTTTATAAGCCTTATGCCAACTTCATGTTAGCCAAGCTTCTCAAGGAGGATGTCAGTGCATCATCTGTAGCTGCTAACTGCAATCTCAAGGGAATTATAATCAAGAACTGCACTGATATACGTGGACTTAATGACAGATACATAAGATTCTGCTTTATGAACCCAAGGCAGAATGACTTACTTGTGAATACAATATTGGAGCAGCTTTAAGATACACCTTCTCACCATATCAATGGCAAGGCAGACGACAAACATAGCACCGACAGCCGCCACCATATGTCCAAGCATATTTATAATTGGCATATTTACCATGTCCGGGATATTAAAATAAGACCAAAAGGTTCCTATAAACAAGCCGCAGGTATGCAATATGTACACGCCAAACACAGAGCCTGATATGGTATTAATCACTTTGCTGTAGCCAATATTTATATTGTAAAATGCCAGAAACAGTGTTACCGCCTCAGCTATAACAAAGACGTTTGCATAGCTGGTATAACCTGATGATATGTGCGCAAATGCGAAGTCACATAACACAAATGCCACATAACAGAGTGCATATAACCATTTGGATGATTTGGGAGGGTATTTTCTTAAGTACCCTCCTATAAAATACATCAAAACAAAATTAACTATTGTATACCCACTCATGCTTCCCTGAGTGGTAACTGTTCCCATTCCCACAATTTCCGGACTTCCAAGCACAAGCTGTGCCAAAGTCTCCATCACAGTAGGATATACCGCAAACAACAACGCAAGCGTTATAAGGCATTTCTTAAATTGCTCTTTGTCAAGATTATCCATCAAAATATTGATGTAAGGCGATATGATATACAACACGCAGAACAATATAACAAACCAGTTGTTAGGTATCACATTGAATATAAAATCTCTCAGCGTAAACACCGCCTGCTTTAGATAGAACACCTGAACAAGATATGTGACAAGCTTATATCCTGAAGTAAGGCCAATCAGTGATATTGGCTTTAGCATATTTCTCTTTTGTGTTCCCGATAAAAAATAGGCTGAGATGAGCACAAAGGTATCAACTGCACATATCGAAAATGCTTCAAACAGCTGTAACATTCTATAGTTTGTACCAGACGCATTTGCAAATCCACCGCCCATCTCTCCGTTATTAAAATGAAGCACAATAACCATAACAATCAAAAGTATGCGCAGCAGCTCTATGTTTGATTTTCTTACCTTCTTCTCCATATGTTCTATCCCTTATTTTTTTCTGATATAGTCTCTCACCATGCTAAATGCAACCTTAGTCTCGTGTATATCTATAACACTTAACACAAGAGTATACACTGATATACTTGCAATTCCTATAACCACGCCGGCAAGGCATAGCTTAGGATAAGTACCAAAGCAGGTCAGGTCTGCTGGCACTAGCCACACGACAAGTCCAAATACCGCAAATGAGGCAATCCACCTCTTGTATGTCTTAAGTGGTGAACCCGGCAACAGATATTTGTATACATATAATATTATGTCATTTGTTCTGTAAATTGACGCAACTATAGTTCCGAGAAGTGCTCCCGGTATTCCGAGCTTCCAGATTCCTATAACTGACACAGCTATGTTAATAGAAGACTCAAGTATTGCACGCCACTGTGTCTGCCTGAAATGTCCCGCATAATTAATAAGATTATTTGCAGCCATTCTTCCGTATGCAAGCAGCGGTGTTAATACAAACAACAGCGGATAATAGCTGTATATATAATTAACATCATTTATCTGTGCTGTATATAATCTCATAAATGGTAGTATAAGTATATATATCGTTGTCATTACAGCAAATACAAGTATCATATACAATATTTCAAATATATGGTGAAGCTCATAATAGTTCTTCTTATCTGTACTGTATCTCTGACCCAGCATAAATCCGAAGCCCGTGTCAACCTGCTGTATCATGGTTGTAGCCATACTTATTACCATATTGTACATTGTATATATACTTACTATCTTCAAATCCTGAATAATGAATGTAAGGAGCAATGTATCTGTGTTATTGAAGATAAGACTTGATACCTGGTGAACTAATGTTGCATTTTTCTGAGATATCGCTTCATCATCCGGTGTTACAGTTAAATCAAGCCATCTGTACTTCTTGTGTATATATACCCCATATATCAACATCTGCAATATGTTGATTACAAAAAATGAGAACTGGACAGCAAGAACATTGTAACCCATAAGAAGCAAAACAACCTTGGCAAGACTTGTGAGTACATTTATAAGAGTTGTGATATTGATGGATATGTAGCTATATCCCTCAACCTGCATAAGAATCTTATATTTGCCCTGATAAAAGAAATTAATACAGTTGCCAAGTCCTCCAAAGAGAATAACAAGGACAACTGTCCAATATGGAATATCCGAATCAACAAAAACAGGGTATGCAAAAGCGAGCACTGTAACAGCCAGTGCATAGAGATAACCTGTTTTCTTATAGAAATGGTGCGTGGCGGCCATTATTCCTTGTATTTTTTCACGGTCATTATTAGCCACAGGTCCGTATAAAGCCTGAAGAGAAGCCACACCTACGCCCGCCTCAAGTAAGCTGAAGCAGGTAAATATCTGTGAAACTGAGGTCAGAAGTCCATTTACCTCTGAGCCATAGCTCACAAGTACAAGTCTGGGTATAACAAGACCAAGACATATAATAACTATCTGCCCTAGAAATCCATATAAAACATTGAGTATGCCTTTTTTTGCGTCCTGCATACCTACACCTCATCAATAATTCTAATCTGCATATCAGATATCAATCTACAATAATATCTGATACCAGAGCAACCGACTGTCAAACTCCTCTGTCAAAAACTCTGGTTTTTCCACTCTCACAAAGCCAACCTTTTCATACATTTTCTGAGCACGAATATTGTAATCATACACATCAAGATAAAGCATATCAAGCATAAGCTCCTCATGTGCTATCCTGAATAATTCCTTTGTTGCTTTTTTAGCAAAGCCTTTTCCTATAGCCTTACTTCTGCATGAGATGGCAAACTCTGCCCTCTTATCTGTGTAATTGATATTCTTAAGGCTTATGGTTCCCATATACTCATCCGTATCATCAACGATTGCATAGTGGATATTGTCTTTATCTGTAGCACACGATGAAATAAAGTCCTTACAATTATCTATAGTCATGTGCCTGAAATCTTTGCCAAGATTAGATGCTACATTGTCATCATGCATCCACTCCAGCATATACTCTGCATCCTTAAGTTCTAACTGTCTGAGTCTCATATTAATCTCCAAAATACCTAAAATCTATTTATAGTATCAACAATATGCTTTTTCTCTTCCTCAGTCATTCCTACCCACAGAGGAAGTGATACCTCCTGTGATGCAAGTCTCTCTGCAACAGGATAATCACCCTGCTTATATCCAAGCTCCACATATCCTTCCTGCATATGTACAGGTATAGGATAATGTACAAGAGCCTTTATTCCATTATCATCAAGATACTTGATAAGCTCATCACGATTCTCTGTAAACACAGAATAAATGTGCCATACATGCTGTTCTGTCTCAGGATATACAGGAAGAGTTATCTTCGGATTATTGATGTGCTCTCTGTAATAGCCTGCTATCTCTCTTCTCTCCCTTGTCCACTCCTCAAGTCTAGTGAGTTTTACTCTCAATATAGCTGCCTGCAGCTCGTCAAGTCTAGAATTAAAGCCCTTATATATATGATGATATTTCTGCTCAGAGCCATAGTTTCTAAGTGCTCTTATCTTTCTTGCAAGCTCATCATCATTAGTTGTCACAGCACCTGCATCACCAAATGCACCAAGATTTTTTCCCGGATAGAAGCTAAAGCCTGCCGCATCGCCAAGCGAGCCAACGCGTTTTCCGTGCAACATAGCTCCATGAGCCTGTGCAGCGTCCTCGATAACACGGAGATTATGCTTCTTTGCTATCGCACATATGCTTTCCATGTCTGCAACTCTTCCGTACAAGTGAACAGCTATAATAGCCTTAGTCTTATCTGTTATCTTCTCCTCTATCTTATCTACGTCAAGATGACAGGTTGATGCGTCAGCGTCCACAAGAACAGGAGTTGCCTGACAATAGCTCACTGCAAGCGAAGTTGCTATAAATGTATTGGAGGGAACTAACACCTCGTCACCAGGACCTATTCCGTAAGCCGCAAGGATAAGATGAAGTGCATCTAATCCATTTCCAACTCCTATGCAATGCTTGACATTGCAATAAGCAGCATACTCCTCCTCGAATTTCTGAAGCTCCTCGCCCATTATAAACCAATTACTGTCTATAACCTTCCTGACAGCAGCATCAAGCTCGTCCTTTATCTCATTATGAATGTAGCTTAAATCTGAATACGCTATTACATCCTTCATATTTAATCATCCTTTCTCGCATATCCTAACAGACATGCAACATATAGCTTTACAGCCAATATCCTGTTTCTCTTAAATATATCACCAAAACCCTGTTTTTTCACCTTTTTGTAAAGCTTCATGCTGTATCTGGTGCATGACAGCAGGTAATCCCTCACTATATCGCATGCCACACCATAAGCATTGCCAGACCGGGAAACATCCGCTCCAAGCTTACCCGCAACTAATCGCATTGCATTAACATAATTATCAAAATTATCTTCACCTGCTTTGGCAAGAAGCAGGGCATCAGTATTTTTCTCATCAAGTCCAAGAGACTTAACATAATCTTTCCGTATCTCAACCGCCTGATTCGTAAGCTCCTGCTTACGCACGTTAGAGGTTGACTGACTGTATATGCGATATGCAATGAGAATGTCAGGCAGCAGAGCTATCTTTCCGTATTGTGAAATTCTTATTATGAACTGATAGTCCTCCGCGAGCTTTGCCGGACCATACATAAGCCCATTATCTCTGCACACATCACCGCGAAACATAATTGAGGAATGTGTGAAAAACATATTTCCAAAGCACAGACTAAACTTAAGCGTTTCGCTTGTGTACTCCCTGACAGGTAAAAAATCCGACTCCACATCATCTATTATGTTTTTTCTATATGAGCCACACATCACAGTGTCAGGATGCTCATCAAGGTATGCCACCTGTCTTGCAAATCTGTCGGGATAGCTTATATCATCACAATCCATTATTGCAATATACTCTCCGCGGGCTTCTCCCATAGCACGGTTCTGTGTCTTGCAGAGCCCCATATTGTGCTCATTTTGAAGAAATCTTATTCTCTCGTCAGTATAGCCCTTCACAATGTCGACTGAGCCATCTGTAGAGCCATCATCTATAATAAGTAATTCATAATCCTTATATGTCTGTGAAAGTATACTGTCAATCGCAGCCGAAAGATATTTTTCTCCATTATATACCTTCATAATCAGTGAAACCTTTGGTCTTTCGCTCACAGGTAACACCTCCCGTCTATACTTTTACTGCTTGTTCTTCTTCACAAATTCCAGAAACTCATCATAGTTTCTTATATAGTCCTCTTCCTTATAGTAGTCTGAGGCAAGCACCATAAGTACGGCATCAGGAGAAAAATCATACATCTCTCTCCATATATTATTGCTTATATATAAACCCTCATATGGTTTCTCAAGTGGAACAATTTTCTTCTCCTCACCATTATCCATAAGTATCTTACATGAACCATGTATACATATAAGTATCTGTTCAAGGGACTTGTGTGCATGAAAGCCTCTTCTCACGCCCTCGCCCGTGTCGTACATATAATATACTCTCTTTATGCTAAATGGTATGTCCTTATTCTCCTCAAG
>Ga0129311_1001094_pt1 | contig 20333 bp, 14 predicted proteins | sample Go1ome_FD_94435 | JGI IMG/M metagenome (GOLD analysis project Ga0129311, IMG submission 94435) | Western lowland gorrila individual fecal microbial communities from Wisconsin, USA - Go1022B metagenome | ecosystem: Host-associated > Mammals > Digestive system > Large intestine > Fecal | place... | reverse complement strand
GACAGGTACATCTAAATTATCAATTTCTTTTTCTTTCTCTTCTTCATCATCTGTGTGAAAAACAGGAATCGAAGCTGTAACGATTTCAGGAAGTTCTGCTTCATCATCACTTTCCTCTTTCACCTCACTCAGATCCAGATCTTCTTCCTTCACTTCTTCGGCTTCCTCTTTGATTTCCACTCCTTCTGGATCTTCTTTGATTTCAACTTCTTCACTGATATCTTCATCCAGATCATTTTCAACAATTTCCTCTTCTTCATCAAAAGGTTTCATTTGTTGAACTTTTTCTTTGATCGTTGTTGGTTCAAGGTAATCTTCTTCATCCAGATCATCATGAATCAATGGTGTTTTTTGTACTGGTGGAATCTCCTGAGGTTCTTCTTTCTTTTCTTCCGCTTCTACAAATGGATGTTTTTCTTTTAAGCGAACAGATTTATATTCAGAATCAACTTCACGAATCAAATCCGCTTCACTTGCTTTTTTCAGTCTAACAGCCATGTATTGCTTTGAAGGCAGTGCAATTCTAAAGCGACCGTGGAATACACCTGCATAGCGAATTGTCATATTCCATGTATCAATCACATCAACTGCGTAATCCGTTTCATCATCAATAAAGAAATCTCTGCATCCAGGTCTTTGGAAACCAAAGTAGAAAATATATTGGTCTTTGGCCTTTTCTTCCTTGTCATTTTCACTAACAGCACATGTACTGTCCCATTCAATCTGATGAGGCGCAATTTCACTGCCATTCATTTCCTGCATAATTTGTTTCAAGAAACCAAATCTCAAATGGCTTTCTCCATGCAGCTTGCCACCATGAGACCACCATAAAATATTATTCTCATTCAGATATGTTTCGCCATGTCCTGGATAGCCGCCACGCATTGCAATTTCCCAGAAACGTCTCACTTCTTCTTCAGCAGTCAAATTACCCCAGCCATACTGGATATTTCCTTCATAGCCAGCTTCATCTACAACAACTGGCTTATGATACTGTTCTCTGAGTTCATTTGTAACTTCTACTGTTTTGTATAAGTCAATTCTCTGGTAGGAAACATGTGTAATCCAATCCTTAGACTGATCATATACTTTCAAGCAGTTGTGAATTGAACGCAAATGATGATATGGATCATTCTTTACAATAACATTTGCAAGATATTCAAAATCTTCTACAGATTTGTTCTGGAAAAGATCCCATTCATTTGCCATTGCCCACCATACATTGCGATATGCCGCAAAACGAGCAATGATATATTTCAAATACAATTCATCTTCTTCTCGCGTCATAGAAGAGAAACCCCAGCGATCATATGGATGGAATAGAATCAAATCAGCTTCAATTCCAAGATCACATAACTTCTGCAGCTGTTCTTCAATATTTCTAAAATATTCAGGAACAAATCTCGTTTTATCAAAAGCATTGCCTTCACTTTTTCCCATGTAATCCATGAAGTTGCTTTCATTTAGTATAGAAGCATCCATTGGTGTTCCAACATATGGAAAATATTCTGGATCATTAAAATTATATACATAGTGTTTTGGAAAAATGCAGAAGCGTAATTTATTGAAAGATGAGTCTTGTAATGTTTTGAGTGTCTGTTCCTTTGTCTGTTCGTTTTGTAAATGCCATACATATGCTGTTGTACCAATGGAAATATATGGTGTTCCATCAGCATATGAAAAATGATATGTATCCTGTACATGCACTGGACCATGATTATTTTCCTTTGGTGCATCTACCACGAATGTTCCAGAAAATACCTGTTTTGTAAAAGTTGCATGCAAGACAAAAGAATATTCTCCTTCATAAGAAGGCATAAAACGAATTCTATAAATGCCATCCCCATCATAAAAACCATTGACGCACACACTTTCATCTTTCGATGTAAAGATACCTGTCAATGTCTGTTCAACAAATGGATTACCTTCGTCTGTTCCATTCAAAGATACTTCAAAAACACCCCATCGATTTACATGGATTACTTTCTCTAGTCCCATAAATTTCCCCCTGTTTGTATTTTTATACACGTATTTTACAATATTTACGCTCACTTCGGTATGAAATACGAAAGAAATCGGACAAATTTTGCCCGATTCTATTTGTCACTTTGCTAAAATTTCTCTAGATTCTCTAGAATTGAGTTCAACGATCTGGTTGAAATATTCATCCTGATTCATATCACCCTTATCCAATACTGTTTCAATATTGCCATCCTTGATATATACAAGACGTGTTGTAAAGGATGCAATGAGTGGATCATGTGTAACCATAACAATCGTTACACCATTTTCTCTATTCATCTTCTGCAGTAACTGTAATAGTTCACTAGAATTCACAGAGTCTAGATTCCCTGTAGGTTCATCCGCAACAATGATATGTGGATTATTGATCAGTGCTCTGCAGATAGCTCCACGCTGTCTTTGACCGCCAGAACATTCATTTGGATATTTATGAAGCAGAGATGTAATCTGCAGCTCATCTGCCAGATGATTGACTCTTTTTTCAATTTCTGCTTTAGATACATGTGCAAGTGCTAAAGGCATAGAAATATTTTCATACATCGTATGTGTATCTAACAGGTTAAAATCCTGGAAGATAAATCCTAGATTCTGGTATCTGAAACGTCCAATTTCATTGGCAGACATAGATCTGACATTCTTGCCATTGATCAAAACTTTTCCTTCCGTACATTCATCAATTGTAGAAATATTATTAATAAATGTAGATTTACCAGAACCACTTGGTCCCATGATACCTACAAATTCTCCTTCATGTACCTGGAAATTGATATCATGTAATGCTTCAAACGCATTTGGTGTTGCATAATTATATACTTTCTTTAAATGAACTGCTTCTAATACAATATTTTCTTTCATACAAATTCTCCTGTTACTTCTTCAATACAGCGCTTCTGTAATAGAATACAGAAATGACTCCACAAATACAGATTGGAATGATACTGCCAATCAATAACGTTGACATTGTCTTCATTGTTAACAAGCCACCTATATACAACGTCGCAAATATATTCACGAGATAAATCAAAATAGATACAACGATAAACAAGTATAGATAGAATACTTCTTTCAAAATAATTCTACTCTTTGCGGAATCCAGGAAGCCAATATGAGACAGTGTTCTAAATTTCAGCTTGCGATCACTCACTTCATTTGCAAATTTAAACATAATAGACATCGCAAGAAGAACATTCATAGAAATGTATGTAATTAATACTAAAACCTGATAGATTGGATTGTCTGTGCTTGTCAGCATGGAAATCAACAATGTTCCACTGACAATAAACAACATCAGACTCAATCGCAATACTTTCAGATCCTGTCTGAAAAATCCAATCGAAACAATACTTTCCGCATTCGATATCTTATTTTTAATCAATGTATTCAAGAAAGGTAAGAACAAATCATTTAATACAAGAATATATCCAGCTAAAGATGCAAATGTACATGGAAGTACCAATTGTTTTTGATAGTAGAACATAAGGATTGGTGCAATCCATAATGCCAGATGCAGGAATTTTCCAAACACTTTTCCAATCTTGCCGCCAATATTTAATTCCTTTGGCTGTGGATTTTTTAATCCATTTGGATTCAGTAACTGTGCTGCACTGTTTCTATAGGAGAATGATAAATTCAATAACAATGTCCAGAAAATAACATATCCAAGAACAATGAATGCCCATAATACAGATTGAAAATTCAATGTAATTTCAATATCAGTATGCATCATATTCACAAGCAATACATTGATCAAAGGCAACATAAACAAGCCACCAATGATACCTACTGGTAAAGCAACAAGCAGAATTAAAACTGTCTGTAATAACAGATAGCTTGCATTCTGTGTATAGGTTGCCCCACAAACCAGGCGTACTGCTAGACTCTTCGCTTTATTTTTAATAAAGAAGTCATTCGCAAATACAATTTCAACAGAGCACAAAATGACAGAAGCAACCATCAGAATCGTAGGGATATCACTTTTCCCACGAATCATCGTAACACCAACGGCATCACTCATCGCAACTGTGAAAAACAAAAAAATAAACATTGATGTAATTGTGAATGTGATCCAACAAAAAAATGTGCGGACCTTATCATTCATCAATGAATTGCACACATCCTTAATCATGAAAACCTCCAAATCTTGGATTATTTTACATCGTATAGAAAACGTTTTCAATAATTATTTATATGTCTGATAATTTCCTTCTGGATCCACCTTTTTAATGCTAGATATTTTTCAATATCTTCTTTCTCACAAACACGCTTTTGATTCAGTGCAGCATACACACGTTTACTTGCCTGAATATGCGCTTCACTTACTGATTCACATACATTTAAAACAGGAAAGTCAAAGCCTTTCATATCCATATGACAATAGATTTTCACAGGATTTCCTTCTCCATCACTGATCTTCTGAATCTCTAAAGGTTGTTCAAGTACATGACAGCCAAAAGACAAATATGGTGGCAATAATATTTCTTTTTCTTCCCTCTTCTTATATGCATTTAAAAGCATAGAAAAATCAGCACACAAACACCCCTTTGGAATTGTAATATCCATCAATACTAGCTGTTTTTTATCTTGATAGGCATTTAAGAATCCTGCAGTAGAAGTGGAAAGAAATGAAGTGATTCTTTTTTCTTTCATAAAACATGCATAGTCTACAAAACGCTCTACACGATACACATGCAGATCATCACTTGCTTTTGACATACATTTGATCAGCTGCACACTCATATCAATCACTTCAGGAATATGATCAAAGAATGCAGGATTAAAATATCTGTTTTCTTCACTTCTTGCTTTTTCACTCTCCATTCCAGGAAATAACAATGCATTCCACGTCACATATGCTTTTGCATCTGCATAGAATGGATCATTTCCTTTCACATCACCTTCATAAAAACGAATCACATCTTCTTGTTTCATACTACTTATTGTAGACCAAACAAAAATAAAAAGTACTAGTTTCCTAGTACCAGACGATATCTTTTCTGATTGTTTTCTCTATAAATGCATTGGAATCCTTCCTGAATTAAAAACTTCTCTCCAACAGCATTCCTGTCATGAATTTCACTCACAAATGCATGAATTCCATATTTCTTTGCTTCTTCTTTCATAAGACGCAACGATTCATGCCCATAGCCAGCTTCTCTAAGATCACTACGTACAATTACGCTCCAAATATACGCATCCAGTTTAGAATCATATTTCCATGAAGTTTCAGATACAAAATCCTGACACCCATCACAATACACAAAACGATAGAAGAAATGCGGATCATCCTGATTCATTTTATACATCAATCCATCCAGTTGTTCTTCTGTATATGTATCGGTATGTCCCTGAAATGCCATTGTCTTTACATTTTCATGTATTTTTTTTAGAAAGGATAATTCCTTTCGCTCCGGTTTTACAAGAATTGCCATAGATCAATGCCTTTTTCCCTGAACAAAGAAGCCAATCACAGCACACAAGATTGCACCTGCAAGAATATACGTTGCATATTGATTCACAAATGTTGTTGTCATATACATGCTTGTAGCTTTCACACTTGTCAAAATATCACTCGATGCAAAATCTGTTAGATGCATCATGTTAAATATTGTAAACAATGCACCAATACTCAAAATTCTTCCACCAATAAATGCAGTCGCAATACGAATAAAGATTTTATGGAAATGTGCTGTCACTGCACCAAAAATAGCACCAAAGATGATTACCGCAACAAGCTGAAGATTTCCACTGATTCCATGTACAAAAGGAATCAGAAGATATCCTAAGAATACGCCTGCAACAACACCTAAAAGAAAGAACGCAAACTTTTCAGCATACTGTGCAAGAATTGCCGCAATAACTGCAGCACCCAAAGCAATTGCCATTGTTGTAGATGTCTGTCCATATGTAGAAACAACCATTTCAAATGTCAGACCAAATGCAAAAATCGTAAGAAACAGTGAAAATAATTTCTGTCCCTTCATCACTGCCATAAATCCCACAAAAAGAAATACCGCAATCGTTAAAATGACTCCTATCATATCTTTTTCCCTCAATTCTATTTCAAAATAACATTCTTCAAAATCAATCTAGATTCCAATTCCTTCGCACTCATACGCAATGCTCCTTGTGAGAATACCGCATTTTGAATCAATGCATCACTCGTAGCATACGTTACACGATATTGATTTTTCAGATCATATGCACTCTTTTCAAGATATGCATCTGCCGTCTGATCTGCTTTTGTATAAATGATCGTCAATCCTTTTTTATGGAGTGTCGTTCCAATGTTGCCTTTTACCTGATATCCATCAAATACGACCCATATATCATGTTCCAGATATGGAAGATAGTTATAGAGATATGTAATCAGCTGATCACGTGCTAGACCAATATCTTCATAGGCAATTTCTTTCAAACTGTCCCATGCATAAATCATATTATAGCCATCAACAATCAATAATTCTTCAAGATTTTTAGATGCCTGTACTTTTCGCAGTTCTTCCACTCTGACTCTTTCCTGCTTTTCTTTTTCCTGTGCGCGCTTTTTTGCTTCCATTTTTTCCAGGTTACGATTTTTACCTGCAGTTAAAGAATCAATATAGCTAAGATCTTCACTCGAAACTTTATAGCGCACATTCTGATAAGAAACACTGGATTCTTCCTTTGGCTGAATATGCATGTAATCATCTGCCTTATCCCATGGAACACTAAATCCACTGCCATTTGCACAGAACACAGAATCACTTGGATTCCGTAAATCATTTTCAGGATGATAGTCAAAGGAAGCAACGATTTCATCTTGTTGCGATGTTGGAAAATATCCTTTCAATGATGCCTGAAATCTACCTTTTCCCTTTGTATAGGAAACAACTTCATTCTGATAATTCATCATTGTTCTAACAGGACCATCGCCGTGAATATGCATCGAACCATCATCATTGGTATCCACTTCTACATGTGCACCTTTCATTTCCAGATCATATAAAGCTCTCGATAAAGATTCATTTGGCAAGTCTAAAACAAATGCATAATAAGGTTCCAACAGCACAGATTCACTCTTCATCAAAGCCTGTCTGACTGCTCGACACGCTGCCTGTCGAAAGTCTCCGCCAACGGTATGTTTAATATGTCCTTTTGCCGCAATCAATGTAATTCTAACGTCTGTCAATAAAGAACCAGTCAATACACCACGATGCTGCTTCTTTTCTAACGCAGACAAAATACTTTTCTGCCAGGAAGAAGATACCATATCTGTACTGACTATGCTTTTCACTTCCTTGCCACTGCCCTGCTTCAATGGTTCTAATAAAACATGCACTTCTGCATAGTGGCGCAATGGTTCAAAGTGACCAGCACCTTCCACTGCTTCTTTGATTGTTTCTTGATAAACGATCCTGCCCGTTGAAAAGCCAACCTTGATTCCAGACAATTCTTCAATTTTTTTCTGCAGAACTTCCATCTGCATTTCACCCATGATCTGTACCTGGATTCTTTTTGTTTTTTCATCCACACTGATTGCAAGTGTTGGATCAAGAGATGCCAGCTGCTTACATGCATCCGCAAGTACTAAAGCGTTAGCTCCACTTGGCAAGACAAGTTCATAATTCATATACGCCGCTAGAACTGGTTCATTGACACCTTCTTCAAAACCAATGCCCTGTCCACTTTCTAATGACTGAATCCCTTTTAAACAAACAACCATCCCTGCTTCTGCCTGTTTTACCATCACAAAGCTTGTTCCGTTATATACACGAATCTGATCAACTTTTTCTTCATTGATCATATCTTTTGCATTTAAAACACCACCTGTAATTTTCACATGTGTAAGACGATTCCCTGCATCATCCATAGAAATCTTATAGACACGACCACCTAAGCTTTCTGGATATTCAACCTCTCTAGAAATTTCATTGATTAAATCCAGCAAGGCATCCACACCATCATTTTTCAAAGCCGATCCAAACAATACTGGAAACCATTTTCTTTCATAAAAGGCATCCTGGATCATTTGAAAATCAATACAGTTAGTCTTTGAATAAACCTGTAGAATATCATCATCAATCATCGCAAGCATTTCATCTTTATCGCTAGAAGTCCAGTCAATACACATATCGCTGCAATGTTTTCTCATATCTTCAAGTAATTCATCTTTTGTAAAATGGGCAATATCCATCTTGTTCACAAAGATGATAAATGGTACATGATAATGTTCCAGACATTGAAAGATTGTTTCTGTATGTGACTGCACTCCATCCTGCCCGTTGATTACTACCACAGCAAGATCCAATACCTGCAAACTTCTTTCCATTTCACTAGAGAAATCCACATGACCCGGTGTATCAATCACATAAACATCTGCATCTTTCCACGTAAAATGTGCTTCTTTGGAATAGATTGTAATGCCATGTCCTCTTTCCTGTTCATCAAAGTCCATAACAGTATCTTTATGATCCACTCTGCCAGCTTTTCTAATCACGCCAGCATGAAAAAGCATGCTTTCTATGCATGTTGTTTTTCCTGCGTCTACATGTGCTACGATTCCAATCGTTATTTTCTTCATACGATATATTACTTTCTAAGATCTGCTCCACAAAATGGGCAATAGTCTGTTAACTGCTGTGTATCATCACAACAGATAGCTTCCTTCTTACAAGATGGACAAACATACTTTCCATCTATTTTGATCCATGTATATCCCTCTTTTTCTCGACAAGCACTCTGCATTCTTTCATTTTTTGCAGCCTGTTCAATCGTAAAAGATGAATCTCTATGATTTTTACGATAGTAAAACTCATAGTCATGGTATGTAAATGTTAATCTTTCATTTTCTCTTTCTTTTTCAAGCAAAGCATCCTGACATACCTGAATCTGTTTCTTTAACTCACGCATTGTAGAAAGATCTTTTGCATCCTTGTAGTTTTCATACTTCCAGAATACAGAACGCAACAAAGAATCTTCCAGCATTTTTCTAGTTTCATCTGGAACATCTTTTTTCTTTGCCTGTTTTTTGACTGTCAGCTCTTCCCCAACCAATATTCCACAGTATGGAGGAATATAGTTTGCCCATGTTGGATTTTTCGCATAGAGACTTTTCGATACAACAAGATAATTGTAATCTCCATAAAATGATTTCTTGTTATCTGTCTTCAGATCCTGTAATGTTACTTTCAATTCATAACATTTAAAGATACCTTTTGCATCCATCGTCATATAGTCAACGATTTCATCTCCATGACCGCTGCTTTTAAATCCAATTGTCACTTCTTCACAGCCATATTCTCTTTTTGCTTTACTCAAGGCATCTAATGCTTTCTCTAAATCTTTCGTTTCTTTTGTTTTCATAATAGTTCGCTGTCACTGGAAATCATTAATACATTTTGTTTTTCAAATGGCTGTTTCTCTTCCTGGGTTGCCAGTAAAACAGTGTGCTTGAAATGATTCTGCAATAATTTACGGAATGCATTACCCTTTTTAGCAAACGGCCCGCTCAAAGCCGTTGGAACATTCACAATGTAAATTCCTTTTTCATGCAATGCATCATGAATGATTTGAATACTTTCTTCATCTCTTCTCTGTTCTTTTTTCCCAGTAAAGGCATCATTGATAATCAAATCAAACTTCTTGTTAGACTCTCTAAGAAAGTCAATGCCATCTTCATTCACAATATGCATTCTTTTTGTTTCATCTTCACTTAGATCATGCAGCCCAAAATACTGAAACGCAACAGAAATCACATCTGTATTGATTTCAGAAACTGTAATTTCAGCATTCTCATATGTATGCACGTAAAACTTTGGATATGCAAATCCACCACCGCCAATCAGAAATGTATTTTTAATCTCTGGATTCACAAAAAAAGCATAATCAAATCTTCTCATATATGGAAATACAAGATCATACTTCTTTTCTTCGCTCAGATACATTGCTGACTGATATGTATCATTCACAAATAGAAAGCTTACTGCTTCATCATCAAGCACTGTATCAACAACACGTAATGTACCACCAGGTGTCTTTTTTTCAAATAATATATTTTTACGCATGGATATATTTTAATACATCTTCTTCATTGTTGGAATCTCGTAATAAAGTGACATAGCCCAATAGACTATCTGCCTTCTTCTTCAGCATCTTGCAATGTGGATTCACAAAAATACGACAAGGATACTTTGCATTCTTTGCTTCCTGTACTAGATTGACAACAGAAGAATTCCCATCAAATGCTAATAAAACAGATGCATTTCTCTTAAAGATTTCATACGCAATCGATTTATAGATTCCCATACTGCTAGGTTCAATTGCTACACGAATCAAAACATTGCTTCTTTGTAAAGCATGCAATCTGGCTTTAGAAATCATAGATGGAACAAAGGCATATACATCAAACTTTTCCGCATGATCTAACAGATATTTCTCATACCCTTTTAATGATGCACCAATCACAAATACAACTTTATCAGGATCACATGTTTTAATCAGTGTATCAATCAACGCACAATATTCTTTTCTTGTTTTTGTAATATGCGTGTCATTATTAAAACTTCCGCCCGCAATAATAACTGGGAATTTATTTGCGGGAAGTGGAGTAATCTTGTCTTTGAATACACTAGATGAATCATAGATTTCAGATGTATCTTTTGATAAATCATCTATGTGATAGGACTGCATTCTTTCTGCATACAATGTTTCCATAGAGGTTGTCTTTAATGCATGTTCAAGTTTCTTTTTCTTTTCCATAAAAGCATGCATTGAAAAAGCAATGATCTTCTGTTCACTCTCACACATTTCAGCAAGATCATCATTTGTCAGCTGCAGAATCTTTTCCAGTGATAGCTGTTCATCAATGGAATTTGTTCCATACAATGCACCACCATCACTTCCCTGTACACAATCCACACCTGCATGTAAATATTGTTTTAATGGATGCTTTGACAAATCTGAAAGATTATTCAAACGAACATTCGAAGTAATCTGGAATTCCAGTATAACATGATTCTTTTTCAAATATTCTAGAAATGCTTTTCCTTTTACTGTAGATAGATTTGCGGTATATAAACCATGGCCAATACGAACATGCGGCATCCTTTGATTCTTTTCTAATGACTCCTCTACACAGCGAATACTGTTATATACGTTATCCCGCAAGGAATCATTTTCTCCCGCATGAATACGAATCACAAAAGAATCATCCATCGCTGCTAGATGTGTAATTTCCTGAATCAGAGGTTTTAGTTCACGAATATCATTAATTTCTTCTCCAACAATATCACTGCCCGCAACATATGGATCCATCATCACCCCATATAGTGCTTCTAGATTATCCTTATAGTTATTCGCACTGATAGAATCTCTGACAATTGTTAATGGAATACGTCTAAAAGACGCAAGAAAACGAATCATAACACCTGTTTCCTGGTAGATAGCAGGCATTACAGAATGCACTTCTTTCAGCATCTTAACAGATGCTTCTTTTTTAACAAGCGTTGTATCAGAGATTTCTACATACTGGATGCCTTCTTTCTGATACTTTCTAGCTATCCATAACAGTTTATCCTGAAATAATGAATTGTTCTGATACAAAGGATTTGCTTCATCTAGAAGCATTTGCTTCAAAGTCATTCTCACTTCATTGTCATAAATTTCATCAATATGTTCCAATGGAATTCTTTGGCTCGCTACAATCCCTTTTGTAAAGACATAGCGATATAAATACACCTTTTCAAGATTCGTAAATACAGCCTGTCCATCTTTCATCACAGCTAAAGAATTACGAATGCGAGGAATGTTATACGCAGCATTTTCAATATTATGCAAAATGAGATCTGCAAAGTTAATATATGTTGTATCATCAATCCTGCGCTGCAGATATTTCCCTTCTAGGCTGGAATTTTCAAATGTTTTCGCAACAATACTTCTCTGTTTTTCTAAAGCATCAATTTGAGATGCACTACATTTCAGTTTCAATTTTTTGACATAATAATATGGATACAGGATTTGATGCTTGATGCCTAATGCAATCAGCATATCCCCTGTGAGATTCGCATTCATATGTGTATGCAGATCTGTATGAAACTTATATTCTCTTTGAATAAATGTCTTAACAACTGTCTTTTGAAAATCCAGCTGATAATTCTTTGTCTGGGACATCAATGTTTTAGAGATTGCGGGAATCGACGCTTTTCTTTCAATTGTTCCATCCGGATAAATATTCGCAACCTTTGTATCCTTTAGACGAAAAATATATACAAGATTTCCACAATCATTGTAATAACATGGAATTTCACCTTTGATGATTTTCAATCCAGCATCATCAAAAGAAATCTTTAAATCACACATCTTCGCAAGATTACTGATCAGATTTCCAGTTGTATGGTTTGGTGTACGCAAAATATAGAACAGACGATCCTGTTCCTTATATAATTCAACAATGATATCTTTTTCCTGATCTAAATAAAACTGTGTAAAATATTCCATGATTCACTCCTGATTTTTGCGCTATTTTACATCTAACGAAACAAAAAGAAAAGAGGCTTTCGCCTCTTGTTCATTTTTACTTAATGATTGGTTCTAGCCACTGTGTTGGGTAATCTTCGTAACCGAGGATCTTACATACAGTAGCAGCTACGTTAGCAAGACCGAAGTCGCCTTCCTTGCATTCTGTTCCTTCTGGTCCATTGTATACTGCAAATGGTACAACAGCTAAGGAATGAGATGTCTTAGGATTGCCCTTCTTATCGATCATTTCATCAGAGTTACCATGGTCAGCCATAACAAGCATTGTATAGTCATACTTTGTACAAGCATCCATGATTCTTCTGAGGTTGAGGTCAACAGCTTCTACACCGATGATTGTAGCTTCATAGTTACCTGTATGACCTACCATGTCACCGTTTGGATAGTTACATCTGATGAACTGATACTTGCCGCTTGCAATTGCATCAACCATCTTTTCAGTAACTTCAGTAGCCTTCATCCATGGCTTCTGATCAAATGGGATAACATCAGATGGTACTTCTTCCCATACTTCTAATTCATCAGAGAACTTTTCAGAACGGTTACCATTCCAGAAATATGTCATATGACCAAACTTCTGCGTTTCACTGACAGCATAGCTATGAACACCCTTTTCAACTAAGAATTCAGACATTGTATGTTCAATGTGTGGTGGTTCAACAAGGAAGTTCTTAGGAAGCTTAAGGTCTCCATCATACTGGAGCATACCAGCATAGTAAACCTTTGGCTTCTTAACCATATCAAACTTGTCAAATGTATCCATATCATCAAAGCACTTAGAGAATTCAACAGCTCTATCGCCTCTGAAGTTATAAAGGATTACAGAGTCACCATCATCGATTGTACCAACAGGTGTTTCACCATCAGCGATAACGAATCCAGGAAGATACTGGTCTGTGTAGTTACCTTCTGCTCTATATGTTTCAATAGCTTCTTTGCATGAAGCAAACTTTCTGCCATCACCCATAACATGGATATGCCAGCCTCTTTCAACCATAGACCAGTCAGCTTCATAACGGTCCATTGTGATTTCCATACGTCCACCACCACTAGCGATGCATCCATGGAATGTATCATCATTCAATTCCTTGAATACTTCTTCCAGCTGATCAACATACTGTAATGCACTTGTTTCAGGAACATCACGTCCATCCAGTAAAGCATGAACTCTAACTTCCTTAACGCCTTCCTTCTTAGCTTCCTTGATCATAGCAATCAAATGAGAAATATTGGAATGAACATTACCATCAGAAAGTAAACCAACAAAATGTAATTTACCATTATGTTCTTTTAAATAATCAACTGCACCTACCCATGCAGAAGCCTTGTAGATATCTCCGCTTTCGATAGATTCATTAACTAACTTCGCACCCTGAGAATAGATCTGACCACAACCTAAAGCGTTGTGTCCAACTTCAGAGTTACCCATATCTGCATCACTAGGTAGACCTACTGCAACACCACTTGCTTTGATTGTTGTATGAGGCCACTTTGTCATCAATTCCTCAATCTGAGGTTTGTAAGCATGCATTACTGCATTACCATTGTCTTTGTCTGTCCAGCCTACGCCATCCATGACTACTAATACTACTGGTTTTGCCATAAATATTTTTAATCTCCTTTTCAAGCATGAACATTATCTCATGTTTTTTTTAATTTGACGCAATGAATTGTGAAAATATACACAGAAATTAATTATTGCCTTTTTCACTTATTTTCCTTGTCTCAATCATAAACGATACAGAACCTTCCTGTTGATCTAACAAAGATGTAAATGTTTGATATGATGCATCTGCCTTCTTTAATAATGCAATTGTATCTAATAACCTGCTTCCTTCTTTGCCGCCCTTTTCATACAGTTTCTGTAATCCTTCTGTATTCAACTTTGCAATGCCATCTTCAAACTCTTTTAAGCCAGATGCATATTGACTATATGCATTCTTCAATGTCTGATTGTTCTGGATTGCCTGTGTGAAAGCATCGGACAGTTGTGTTAAGCCACCATCAAGTCCACTGATACCATTTGATAAAGCAGTCGTTCCCTGTGATAAAGCTTTTGTTGTTTCCTGTAAAGAAAGCAATTGTGATTTGAGTGCTTCTAGATCAACACCACCAAATACTGATATCTGATTCTTTAAATCTGTAAAAGAAGCAGATAACTGTTCCTGCATCTCTACCAATGTTGTAGAACAATCCTCTAATTGCTTTGTGATTTCCTGTTTCTTTTCTTCATCAATTTGTGATTCATCAAATACAGATTGCATTGATGAGGATAAAGAAGTAAAGGAAGTAGAAAGTGTTTCCATCATCTTTGATACATCCGCAATCATCACAACATCATTCTTCATACTATCCATAACATTCATTGCGGTTGTATCTAATGCATTCGCATCAATTGCATTCAATGCATCAGACAATTGCTGAGAACCTTCCACTAATGCAGAAGTATTCTCATTGATTGTTGAACTCACTTCTTTCAATTCTGATAGACCACTAGAAAGTGCATCCACCCCATCCAGATACCCTTCAGTACCTTGCTTGATTTCATCAAATGCACTTGATAGTTTCTTGCCACCATCCACAAGTGTATTCCCAGCTTCTCCTAGATCTTTAAAAGCATCACTCATTTCTCTTAGATCATTCAGATCCTCATCTTCGATTTCAGAAAATACACCATTCGATACAATTGTTTCAGTAAAATCTAATGAGAAGTCTGTCGTATCAGCTTCGACTTCCACGTATTGTGGAATATCAATGTCTATATCTTCATAGCTTGATAGATTCAAATCTTCTCTCAAAGAAGGCATTGCGAAACCAACAATCGTAGATGTACCATCACTCGACATCACTTTTCCATTCTTCACATGGATATTAGAAAAGCTATCTTCATCCATCATCAATACAGACATACATACAAATGGAACATGTACCGTTTCATAAGAAACATGATTTGTATAGTCAAAGCGAATCTTTACATGACCATTCTTTCCAGCAAGATCATTTGGATCAATGACCGTATCATCTAAAAAATATGTCATCTTCACATCTACCGGTAAAGAAGAACTGCTCGTACCAGTATATGAAATATCATTTCCAAGATTCTGCCAGTATAGCTTTCCATCCATTTCACTAAACTGTTCATCTCCTTGTGCATTACTAATATCTTTAAGATCTGATAGATCTTCTACAGCTCCATTCCCACTGATTCCAGATAGTTTTGTATCCACTGTAAGCTTTGATGGATTTCCAGCTGCATCTGCCTGTACAGATACCATTTCTTCTTTTTTAGAAGGAATCACAGTATCGCCTCCATCATATTGCCAGACTGTTTCTTTTGTTTTTGTAGAAGATTTTACTATACTTTCTGCACGCACTGAACAAGCACTTAACATCAGTGAAAGTAAAACTGCTGAATATAAATTGATCTTCTTCATAACTCCCTCCTGTTATTCCACATTTTTCAATGTCCGATCCATTGGAATATGACGAATCTTCTTCATTTCCAGAATAGACACAACAACATAGCTCATAAAACCCAACACTGCCATTTCTACATAGATCTTTGGATGAATCGAAAACATAATCCATCCTGTCATCATCTGCTTCAACATGATGCGATACACTCTTACAAGCACAATACTGCAGATTGGAAGCGATAAAGCAATACACACAATAACAGCGAACGTCATCGAGCGAATATACAGCCTTCCAATTTCTTTGTTGTTGTAACCTAAGATCTTTGTCATAGAAATAGATTGTGCATTCTTTTCAATAATGATCTTGCTTAACAGATACATTAATACAACAAATAAGCCAACACAGAATCCATCCACTAGATACATCATACTTCCCATGGATACGGTTAATTGACGAGATACTTTTGTTAAGGAATCTAAGTCAATCACTGATCCAATATATGCCTGATCAATATCTGTAATTTCAGTATCTGAAAAATATCCCGCAAAGAAATCTTCAGACAAATCAAACATTTCATTCAATTGCTGCATTGGCATAAATACAGAAATAGAACCCTCATAAGGAAGAATGCCATCAATTGTCAAATCATAGTTCTTATCGTTTTCTTCATCGACGAGTGTAATCGTATCTCCTTTCTTTGTGTCATATTTATCCGCATATAAACTAGAAATATAAATACCATTCACTGGCAATCTTACATACTTAGAATCATCCATAACACCATATATCATCACTTCATCACTTTTACATGCATCACTGCCAATCGTGTGCAATGTATATGCTGAGAATTTCTCAGCACTTTCATTTGTTGTTTCCACAGCTTTTGAAAACTTCATGAATTGCATCATACTTTGAAAACGATGATTCTCATCCATTGCTTCACTTGGTATTGATAATACTGTCTGATAATTTGCAAGCAGATTCTTTTCAATATTTGTCTGATATGACTGTAAGATATCTGGTAAAGCTAAACCAAACATCAGCATCAAATTTCCAAACATGATACCAATCAACAAAATGATATAGTTTGGAATATTCTGAAAATTGATACGCAGACGAAACTTTGTGAAGATTGGAAAGCGATGTGATAAAGGAAATGCATGATGATGTTTCTTTCTAGAAAGATCATTTCTAAGAAACTTCAATGGTGATAATGATAAGCTGCGCCACAAAACGACCCACGTCACAAATGTCATGATCAGACAAGGAACTAGAGTTGTCTTTATGAATGCATCTGCATTCCATACCGTTTCATACGTTGGCAATGAATAGCTGCCATAATACATTGCAGCACAGACATCTTTCAGCCAGGTATATCCAAGAATATTACCAATCAAAGCACTCAATAGCGTCACTAAGATTGGCATTACCATGTAATGCCGTACAAGTTCATTGACTGTAAATCCAGATGCACGCAATGTACCAATCACATTGGCTTCTTTTTGAATGGTGTCTCGTGTTGTAATTGCGAATACAAAGGCAACGATAACAATGACAATATCTAGAAATACAACCATCATTGCACCATCTCCACCCATATCATCTCCAGTAAATGTAATTGCCTGGTTTTGATAGCGCGGAATGAATTCTTCAATGCTGATAACTTCACGTAGTGCACTTTGCAGATCTTTACTGACATCTTCTTCCTTGTCACTTCCAGCAATAGAAGCATCATCATATTTCCATGCATATGTTTTTCTCAATGCATTTGCATCATAGGATTGAAACTGTTCTTCACTTACAATTCCAACACCAAACTTCACCGCATCAAACATCAATTCCGCATTATCCTGAAACAATGCACTATAATCTGATAATGCAACAAGACCACTAATCGTATATACATTTCCATCAGCATCTTCTAATGTATCTCCGATAGATAAGCCATTATTATCCGCATACATACGATCAATCGCAATCGTACCTGTACCTTGCGGCATTTCACCTTTCATGAGACACACACGATCCACTTCATCTCTTTGTGCAAAGATACGTATTGTTGTACCGTTTGTAAAAGCATTCTCATAGTTATTCAAGTTAAAAATTTGAATGCCATTCTTTTCAAGAATTGTTTTTTGAGAAGCTGTGATCGTTCTTTCTGTTGTGAAGTTTCCATCTTCCACATTATATTTTTCAAAAGATGCATGATAGGCTTTGATCAAAGAACCATCTGCCACTTCAAACCCAGATACAAATCCAATCGAAACCACAAGAAGAATAAAAATCACAAGATATTTACCAAGATCATCTTTCAATTCACGAATATATCTTTTATGTAAAGGATTCTTCATATTACCACTCCAATTCTTCTGCACGAACTTTCATTGGATTTTGTTTGATGGAACGTATTTTCCCATCACGCAATTGAATGATCTTGTCTGCCATATATTGAATTGCGGCATTATGCGTAACCATAATGACTGTATTTCCATATTTCTGATTCACCATTTCAATAAGTTTCAGAATATCTTTACTTGTTGCATAATCTAATGCACCTGTTGGTTCATCACACAAAAGAATGTCTGGATTTTTAATGATTGCACGACCAATCGATGTTCTTTGCTGCTGACCGCCAGACAATTGATTTGGAAGCTTATCCTGATGTTCTTTTAAGCCAAGATTTTCAATCAATGGATCAATCTCTAAAGGATGTTTGGATAAATACGCACCCACTTCAATATTCTCTCTTACTGTCAAATTTGGAATGAGGTTATATTGCTGGAAAATGTAACCCAGATGATTTCTACGATACAAAGACAATCTCTTTTCATTCATCATATTCATACTATTTCCTTCAATCGAAATAGAACCTTCATCACTCTCTTCAATACCACCAATGATATTTAATAATGTACTTTTTCCAGAACCACTTGGACCAAGCATCACCACAAATTCCCCTTGATTCACATTGATATCAATGCCTTTTAAAACTTCTACTCTATTTTCATTTTCTCCAAATGATTTATGAATATCTTTGATTTCCAAAAACATAAGCCCTCCAAAGTTAGTTCTTTCTAACTAACAGAATTATAAATACTTATGCTTGCTTTGTAAAGTTGAACAATCATTCAAATGTTATATGTGATAAAATATAAAAAATTTAAGAGGTAAAAAAAATGAAATATTTAGTTGTCAGCGATATTCATGGTGCACTCTCAGGTGCAGAAGCAATCAAAAACGCATACGATTTCCACACACCAGACTATATTCTTTGTCTAGGTGATATTCTTTACCACGGTCCAAGAAATGATCTGCCAGAAGATTATGCACCTAAAAAAGTCATTCCCATTATGAATGACTTCAAAACAAAACTTATTTGTGTAAAAGGAAATTGCGATGGTGAAGTAGATCAGATGGTATTGGATTTTCCTATCTTAGCTACATATAACAATATTCTTCTCAAAGATCGTCGTGTATTTATGACACATGGACATACATACACACCATCTAACCCACAGGCATTAAATCCTAATGACTGCTTCTTAAGTGGACATACACATATTCCTACCGCATATCAGGAAAATGGAATCTATTTACTCAATCCAGGATCAATTTCTTTACCAAAAGAAAATCATCCAAGAACATATGGAGTCTTAACAGATACAGACTTTACGATTTATACATTAGATCATAAAGAATATATGAAAATAACATTTTAAAAGAGATGGTCCTCCCATCTCTTTCTTATTGTATGGAACACGCAGTTCCATCACTTGTGATAATTTCTTTTCCTTGTTCTTTAAGATATGTTTCCCAATCTGTAAAAACTGTTCCATCTTCTTTTATAATTGCAGGAAAACCAATATCATGGATTGCCTTCAAACGATCAAAGACTGGATTTTCATCACGCATTTGTAAAAAAATACTCAAATTTCTTAAAGACGCACAACAATCCAAGAATTCATATGCAATGCCATAATGATCAAAGTTTTTCATACAATTGGTACAATCCGAACACATCTTAGATCCATATATTTTTAACATGCAATACCAGCCTTCTTCAATGCTATACAAACAGGCGGAATCACTAATAGATGCATCACAATTCCAGGGAATGTAGAAACAAAATATGCTGTTGCCCACATCTGCAGAGAATAATTACCCAGACCTAAAATGATAGCCTGTATCATACCACCAGCAACTCTACCAAGAACCATTGCGATAATCAAAGAAGCATAGATCTTTACACCATCTTTCTTCTCTTTCAATACACGCATCATGATACCTGTCACAATTGCATACACAGGTAATTCAAAACACATCGCAATTAATGTATTTCCCTGTGGCATACCAGTGATCATAGAATTCAAGATTGGACAAAG
>Ga0129311_1001092_pt1 | contig 20337 bp, 18 predicted proteins | sample Go1ome_FD_94435 | JGI IMG/M metagenome (GOLD analysis project Ga0129311, IMG submission 94435) | Western lowland gorrila individual fecal microbial communities from Wisconsin, USA - Go1022B metagenome | ecosystem: Host-associated > Mammals > Digestive system > Large intestine > Fecal | place... | reverse complement strand
CATGATGGAGTTGGGCGGCAACGTGATTGGCTTCTCCCAGGCAAGCTCCTCCTCCGCCTCCAAGGGCGAGAGCATGGCAGACACCGCCAAGATTCTCAGCTGCTACGCCGACATTATGGCCATCCGCCACCCCAAGGACGGCGCTCCCTTCGTGGCCTCCCGGAACGCCTCCGTGCCGGTTATCAACGCCGGTGACGGTATGCACAATCACCCCACCCAGACCCTGGCAGACCTGCTGACCATCTCCCGGGAGATGGGGCACCTGGATAACCTGACCATCGGCTTCTGCGGCGACCTGAAATACGGCCGCACCGTCCACTCTCTCATTGAAGCCATGAGCCGTTACCCCGGCATCCAATTCGTGCTGATTTCCCCGGAAGAGCTGAAGCTGCCCGGCTTTGTCCGGTTCAACGTGCTGGAAAAGCTGCACATTCCCTATGAGGAGGTCACCTCCCTGGAAGAGGCCCTGCCCAAGCTGGATATCCTGTATATGACCCGGATTCAGCGGGAGCGGTTCGACGACCCCTGGCAGTATGAGCGGCTGAAGGACAGCTATGTGCTGACCCCCGAAAAGATGCTTCTGGCAAAGGAAAAAATGAGCGTGCTGCACCCCCTGCCCCGGGTGAACGAAATCAGCGTGGCAGTGGACGACGACCCCAGAGCCGCCTATTTCCGCCAGGCCCTCAACGGCAAGTACATGCGCATGGCACTGATTCTCATGCTGCTGAAGGAAGCAGAGCGCAACCCTGTCCGGGAGGAAATCGACCGGGAGAATCTGCGCTACGACCTGGTTTGCACCAATCCCCGGTGCATCTCCGCCACCGAGCAGGAGCTGCCCCAGATTTTCCGCACCACCGACAAAGCCGCCGGCATCCACCGCTGCATCTACTGCGAGCAGAGAGCCTGACGCCCCGGCAATTCCATACATCCATAACCAAACTCGCAGCAGTCCCGGATTTTCTACCGACTGCTGCGAGTTTTTACGTTGGAGCATTCCCACGCTTTGGAGAATGGAAAAACAAAACACCACCGCAAGGTGGTGCTTTTCATTTTGGTGCCGCTAACCGGACTCGAACCGGTACGGAGTTGCCTCCAGCGGATTTTAAGTGCCAATCCCCATCCGGAATGCACCTGCATCAGGGAGTGTAGAGATGCACAGAATTCTTCGGAATTTCTTTGCCTTTTCTCTATACGGGTTGCATTTTAACGCAAAATATTTCTAAAGTCAATACATTTTCGGTGAACTCACAACAATCTTAAAGAACCCAATCTGTCACAATTTTTGACGCTTTGGAGGGATGCGTGGAGGGATGCTCACCAACACTACCAGTTTCAAGGAGGGAGAAAATGAAAACCAGAAAGTTCTATGAGACCTATTGGAAGGACTACGGAGACATGGTTCGCTTTGAAGATTTCCGTCAGATGCTTGGCGGCATAGGTTATGTTCAGGCACAGCGGCTTCTTCAAAAGAAAACCGTAAAGAGCTTCAAGATCCGCGGGGAGTATTTGATCCCTAAAGAATGCGTCATAGACTATGTTCTTAGTCCGCACTATGCGGACTACCGGCAGATTCTGAAAGCTCAAATTCCCTGATTAGGAGGCCATACAGATGAAAAAGGAATCCACGGACTTCACGCAGCTCTTTGAAGAGTATCCGGATATCGTCACCGTCCCCCAGCTTCGGGAAATGCTTGGTGTCTGAAAGGCAAATGCGTACCAGCTTCTGAACAGTGGGCAGATCAAATGCTTCCGGGTCGGAAACGTGTACCGCATTCCAAAGATATGTGTATACGATTTTCTGAAGGAGCAGACGAAAATGCCCCATGCAAAATAATAATTCCGGCCAACCTGACCGGCCTTTCTAAAGGGTGTCGTGGAACGCGACACTCTTTCGTCACATCATCAACGGAGCTACAATACATGAATACGAAATATAAACGAAATTACTGTTGACCAATTTCGTTTAAGCGGGTATAATAATAGCATCAAAACTTTATTGAGAGGTGCAACATGGCTTACATTTCCTGCGCGGACGCTGCCAAAGCAATGGGGATTACTATACGTCGGATTCAGCAGATGTGCAAACGGGGAGAAATTTCCGGAGCGGCCAAGAAGGGGCGCACCTGGATGATTCCTGAAGACGCACCTCTTTTGAATTCTGTAGGAAAGAAGAAGCCCCTGCCCATTGGGGTCTCTGACTTCAAAAGCGCTACCACGGAATACTACTATGTGGATAAGACGCTACTGATTCGGGATTTTCTGGATACAAAGCCAAAGGTCTCTTTGTTTACCCGTCCACGTCGCTTTGGTAAGACTCTGAATATGGATATGCTCCGCACCTTTTTCGAGAAAAGTTCGGAGGATACCTCTGCCTACTTCCGGGATAAGAAAATCTGGGCCTGCGGGAAACCATATCGAGAGGAGCAGGGGAAATACCCTGTGATTTTCCTGACCTTCAAGGATGTAAAATTTAGTACCTGGGCAGAAACCTTTGCTGCTATCCGGGATATCGCAGCCAAAGAGGCCCAACGTCATGAGGAACTTCGGGAGAGCAGCCGCTGTAACGCATACGATAAACAAGTCTATGAAAAGCTTGCTGGCGGCGAAATCTCAGAGGTTGGGTTGTCCTCCGCGCTGAAGGACCTGTCCCGAATGCTTCACAAGCATTATGACGTTCCGGCAATCATCATTATAGACGAGTATGACACCCCCATTCAGCAGGGACACAGCTGCAATTTCTATGAAGAAATCGTGGGCTTCATGCGGAACTTCTTCTCCGGTGGACTAAAGGATAATCCCAGCCTTGCCTATGGCTTTTTGACCGGTATTCTGCGGGTTGCCAAGGAGAGCATCTTCAGCGGCCTAAATAATCTGAAAACCAACTCCATCCTGGACGACAGCTACAGCAATTATTTCGGTTTCACAACGGAAGAAGTGAAGGCACTGCTGCGCTATTACGGGAAAGAGGAGAAATTCCAAGAGGTTTGCGACTGGTATGACGGCTACCGGTTCGGCAATACGGAGATTTTCAACCCTTGGTCGGTCATCAACTATGTTTCCGACAAGTGTTTCCCAAAAGCCTTCTGGCAGTCTACAGGCAGCAACGACATCATCGGAGAAATCATTGCTTCCGCAACGCCAGAAATTACGGAAGGCCTACATATGCTACTGTGCGGGGAAAAAATAACAACCTATGTGGATACCAGCGTGATTTATCCGGAGGTTCAGAACAATCCCTACAGTATCTACAGCTTTCTATTGATTGCCGGTTATTTGAAGGTCGCCGCTGTGTACCCCCAATTTGACGGGAATTTCATGTGCGATGTTGCCATACCCAACAAAGAAATCGCCTATGTTTATGAAAAAGAAGTTCTGAACCGGACAAACCAGAACGGGGCCGCCATCTCTATCCAGCAGGCAATTTTCTCCGGGGATGCTGCCAAGCTGCAAAAGCTTCTGGAGGACTTTATGCTGCACAGCATTTCCTCCATGGACAGTGCCAACGAGAGCTTCTACCATGGCATGATGCTGGGGCTATGTGCCGTCCTTGGCAGCCGCTATCAGATTCGCTCCAATCGAGAATCCGGCCTGGGCCGCTTCGACATTCAGCTGACACCGCAGGTCCGCGGAATTCCAGGCTTTCTTTTTGAGTTTAAGCATACAAATGATCCACATGCAAATCTGGACGCTCTGGCCGATACAGCCCTTCATCAGATTGAAGATCGAAAATACGATACAGAACTGCAAAGCGTCGGCATCGACTCCATTATCAAGATTGGAATTGCTTTTCGAGGAAAAACAGCCTCGGTAAAGTGCCAGTAGTGCCAACCAACATTCTTACACCGCATGAAGGGTGCCGCAATTTGCGACACCCTTTTCCCGGCTATTCAAAGGGCATCTCTGATTCCGTTTTCTACGATATTAAATCGCAAAAATTCTGGGATCGCTTTCTATACCGCCTGCTGCTTTGGAACATCGCTCATCTGGCTGCCAGACAGAGCTATAATGCCAGCTGGGTATACCTTAGCCGCAAGCTTTGTTTTCCGAATGTCATCGTAATCCTCGCAAAAAGTAATACTGCTGGTCCTGCTTAGATGGTCAACCATGGCCAGAGGGTACAGGCTCTCTGGATACCAACCCTTGTTGCAGTGGATGCGGATTGCATTGCTTCCCATATAAGTGCACTCCACGCAATACCATGTTACTACGCTTTTTTCAATCTACCTTTATCTCGAGCTTGCCATTCAAATCGCCCGCAGAAAATGTTGAGTGAATTTGATAACTAAGTATTATTTTACCATTTATCGGTCTAATTAGCATTCCACAGCAAAGCCACCTGCATTCGCTGGGCCGTAATTTTTCTACATCAAATTCATAGTATCTGTGCCCACTGGATGATGCAATGTACTCTGCCAATTCTTGCCTATAATCATCTTCTGTCTTGTCCGGTTGTGAAAGTCCATACCCATTATAAACAGGTGTCTTTGGCGTATATTTCTCTGGTTGATTTGGTACATTCTCAGTATGTATGACACCATCTTCTGGAAGTATAAATAATTCGGCTATTACACCAATATCATTTTCGTCGTCGTCATCCCTGCATAGATAACCTTGTAGCCCTTGGCATTCCTCACAAATCAGCTGCTCATCTGGTTCTACGATTTCACCGATTTCAATATTCACAAGCACATGGATATTCTCATCCTGCATTGTAGAAATGTTCTGGATTGCAAGAGGAATGAAATACATTCCAGCAAAAGTTTTTATATAATTTGTCCTGACATCAAGTAGTAGCAATTTGTATGAGAGCGTTTGTAGCTTCTCATACTTTGCTCTCTCGTCATCTGTACCATTAAGCTCGGAATTACCAAGAAACTATACCACTTGTTTCAGTCCGCCCAAGCCAAAAAACTCGTCTGAAACATCGGTTCTAAGCCAACGCTTAATTCGTGACTTATCCTCTTCTACGTCCTTCCACACAACAGGTGTCTCAGATGACCTATAGGATTCAGCCATTGCGTGAACGACATCGGAAAGCTGATACTGAATTTGGGCAGTTGACGCAAGCCGTTTCGCAAATGCTGTTTGAGATTTATCTTTTCCTGTGCCAATCGCTTCTATTCGATTTATTAGTTCCTGAATCTCCGTGAGCAACGTATATGCCTCATTCAAAAGCTCTTCATTGTGGAGGACAAAACTCTCCTGCTTAATTATTTCGATCGGTACCAGAGCACTAATTACCTTACGACTCTTAAAGTCGTATGGTCCAATAATGTGAGTAGCTGCACCTGACTTCGCTCTCGGCGGTTGTTTCCTGATGTCTCGAATATTGGAAAATACTATTTTGGCTATATCACCCTTAACTTCCTTCTTGCTCTTGCCCTCCAATGAGAAAGTAGTAATCCTATTATGAGCGATATCGAAAGTATATTCGTCTCCATAATCTGTATTACAGAGGCAAATAACGCGCTCCCACCCCAAGGTTTTTACGGCATAACCAAGTTCAAACAGTACATTAGGATTCGGACTTTTCTTTTCCTTTTTCTGATTCTCAATAAAGCACAGGCTCAAATCAGCAACAAACAAATCGCAATCATTAATCTTAGAAAACAGGGTGGTTACGATGTTCGGTGAACCAGTTGTACCTATGGTTGCCTCGTCTCTCTCTGCTTCAACAGCCTCTGATTAACATTGCAGAGCTCCTCAACTGTTCTACAGACTATCTGCTATTGGGCAAAGGACCAGAGCGCGAAAATCTTCGGAAAGAATTGTATCAAATCTCAATACAGCTTTCATCCTTTGTAAGTAAGCTATGAATGTGACCAACCGCTTCCATGCTTGTGACAAGGTGGTTCCTAAAAAACAGAGTTGGATTCGTTTACAATACATACAAGCAGAACGAATGTTCTGAAGATGCAGCTTGTAAATTGAATACCATTCATCAGATACATTCCTGTTCAGTGAGCTACCAGAGCAGTACGCCGTGACCTCCCGCAAAAGGAGCAGCGATTTCTACCGGCTCTCGAATATCGGTTTGCAACCGATACAGCGACGATATTGTGCAGGGACAATGATACTTCCGTAATTCGCGGCCCGGTCATAATGAAGGCGGGGAGGTTGGATTCCTATGGAGCAGCCCAGCAAGCTGCCGTCTGGTGACTTCCCATTTCTCAGGGCGTCGAGGACAAATATGAGAAATCGCTTTATGAATAAACATCTGCTTCAACACCTATTGGAGCAGATGCCTACATATTTTTCAAAATATGTCATCCCTTTAAGGATGAAATGAAACGAAAGAAGGCGATGCCTATGATTGTATTGATTTTTCTCACCCCAACAACACATATTCATAAAGAGAAGGAGCGTTTCTACTATGATTGCCAAACTTCGCAGGCCGGTGGCACTGCTGCTTGTGCTGCTCACGCTGTTCAGCCTTGTGCCATTTGGCTTTGCCGATGATTTCCCCACCATTCAATCTGAAGCAGGGGTAGATCCTCCCACCGGAGAAACTGCTCCCATCGAAGAAGGCGCAGCCACAGAGCCACCCGCAAAAACAACGGAGCCGCTCACAGACGCACCCACCGAAGCCTCCACAGAGGCAGCCGCGGAAGAAACCACGCAACCACCGGCAGAAGATTCTCCGGAAGAAATCATCCCGGAGGATACGGCTTTGGAAGACCAGCTTCCGGATGACCTGGATGCAGATGACCGCATTCTGGATGCCGATACCTACGCCTCCACCCAGAACAGTATTTTGCTATTCGACTACGCGGACAACGGCGACTATACCACCCGGCTGAATTACCAGGTGTCCTGCACCTATCAGCCCAACGGTAGCGGCACGACCCGGACGGCTTATATTAAAAATATGGGCTGGCACTTTGCCCGGTATGGCGGGGTTGCCCATGCGGATGAGCCGCTGTACTGCATTGAGCCCTGGCGGAACTATGGGGCCAGCACCTCCGGCAACTCTGTTGACCGGGATGTGACCCTGTACGGCAGCGGCAACTCCACCGGCAGCAACGTCTGGTATGCGCTGCCCTCGGCACGGCGGGAGGCCATTGGCCTGATCCTGCTCTACAGCAACCAGCAGTGGAACCATTCTGTCAGCGTCACTACCACCAAGCGGGACAGCAATCCCAATGTGCCCCTGCGGGTGGCAACTCAGATGCTGATTTATGAAATCGTCTGCGGCCTGCGGGGCCCCTACAGCTTCAACCGCAACAGCACCAACGAATGCGGCACCGCCGGGGATGTGTTCTACAACGCCGGGGCTGCCTTGCTGTCCGGCTTCACCACCTGCTATAACAATCTGGTCTGGGCCATCCAGGCGGCGAAAACCATCCCCAGCTTCTGCGGCAGCTCCAGCGGCAGCGCTCCCACCATCCAGCTCTCCGGGGATTCCGGTAGCGCTTACGATTCCAACGGGGTACTGTCCAATTTCAGTTTTTCCAATGGAAACGGGGCCAGCTTCAGCAAAAGCGGCAACACCCTGTACATTGCAAAAATCGGCAATATTTCCGAGTCCACGGTATTCACCGCAACCCGGTACATCCCCTCTGCCTCCAATTCCAGTTACAACATCTGGTATATGTCCGGCTCCAGCTATCAGACAACCATTTCTCTGTATAACGCAGGAAGCGGCAACCTGAATGGCTATTTCAAAATCAAGGCTCCCTCTCTGGGCAATATCAGCCTGGTCAAGCAAACCAACACCGGCGCAAATCTCTCCGGCTGGAAAATCGGGCTGTATTATGACGCTGGCTGCACCAAGCCTGTATCTGGCTCTCCCTTCACAACGGGGGCGGATGGAACCGTGACCGTCAGCGGCTTGCAGCCCGGGACACTCTACGCCAAGGAAATCCCTACCGGCGATTCCTACTGGAGCTTTGATACGGCAGTCAAAACCGTAACGGTTCGGGCAAACCAAACTGCCAGCGTGGCCTTCACCAACACCCACTATGGGCGCATTCAGTTCCAGAAAACCACCAATACCGGCAATCATCTGGGCGGCTGGACCTTCCGGGTCAAAGATTCCACCGGGAAAACCGTTGGCGATTACACCACGGATGACAGCGGCTATGCCATCACCGGCAACCTTTCCCTGGGCCGTTATACCGTTGTGGAACTTCCCACGGAGGACACCTATTGGGCCGGGGAGCTGGGCTTTCACGATGTCACCGTCCGGGGCGGTCAGAACACGGTGGATACCTGGCTGAACCGGGAACAGGGCCTCGTCTGGGTCTACAAGAAGACCAACACCGGGCAGTCCGTGGAGGGCTGGCACATCACCATCTATTCGGATGCCGAGTGCACCCAGGAGGTGGGCACCCTCGTGACCGACGCCGAGGGAAAAGCCGGGCACTATTTCAGCCCCGGCACCTACTACGCCAAGGAAACCGGCGACGACCAGGGCCGCTTCCAGGACCGAGTATTGGATGGTGGACGAGACGGTTCAGAAAATTGAAATTCTGCCCCATCAGGATACGGAGATCACCTTCACCAATGTCCAGTACGGCAAGCTGAAAATCCAGAAAACCGTGGATGGCGATGGCAGCCTTGCCGGTTGGCAGTTCCGGGTGACGGATGCCCATGGAGCGGAAATAGAGGGTTCGCCCTTTGTTTCCAGGGATAACGGAACGATTGTCACCGCCAACCTGCTGCCCGGAGAATACACGGTGGAAGAAATACTGTCAGAGGGCAGTTTATATCAGTGCAAAAGCGACAATCCCCAGACGGTTGCAGTCATTCAGGGGCAGGCGGCAGAGGTTTCCTTTGTCAACGCCATCCGCACCGACGCAATCGCAATCGAGAAAGTTGATTTGGAGGAAAACCGTCTTGTCGGAGCAACGTTTCTTCTGGAATGGAGCGAGGACGGAGCTCTTTGGCAGCCGGTTACTTTCTCGGAAACCGCTGTGCGTGGTGGCTGTTCCAGCACCGGATTGGCAGACGGACAATTGACTACCAATGAAAACGGCAGCCTCGTCTTTTCCAATCTCTATCCCGGACTACGCTATCGGCTCACCGAAGTCAAAGCCCCCGAAGGATTCAGCTTGTTGCAAAGCGCAGCTTTTGAAGGTGTCCTGGGGATTGACAATTTGGAGCTTACACTTCGTGTTGTCAATGTCAGAAGCTACATGCTTCCCAAAACCGGTTCTATGGGATTGCGGCTTTATCCCTTCTTTACGGCGCTCCCCACGGCTGTCTGCTCCATCGGCATTGTGCTGTCTCTGATTCGCAAGAGAAAAGCATAAATGCCGCCCCCTTCTTCATGCCAGAGGCCCGTCCTCTGGCATTTCTATATACCCGTACAGCTTTTTTACAAAAGAAAGGACTATGCTATGAAACCAATCAAAAAAATCTTTGCCGCTGGACTGGCCGTTATGATGGCCCTGTCCCTGCCTTTCTCCGTCTCTGCCGCAGCGTTGGATGACGGAACGACCATTGACGAATCCCGCACTGGCTCCCTGACCATCTATAAATACGATTTGACGGGTGCCGAAAAAGATGGCGTGTGGGACAGCTCCTATGTTTCCACCGGTGTTTACGATGAAACCGGCGTAAATAATGTCCTGGGCGGAAACGCCTCCACCCTGGGCAACGGCGAAACCGGCTACGGGTACGCCATTAAAGGCGTGGAGTTCAGCTTCGTGAAGGTTGCCGACATTGTACAGTTCAGCGAGTCTGAAGCAGATAACCGCACGGATGGTCATGTGGAAGTGCTGTATGCCGTGGACAAGGCCAAGGGTGCAGACTTTCTGAAATCCCTGGGCCTGACGGACGGAAAGAGCCGGTATGAAAATGCGGACGCCCTGGATGAATCCAAGTATTTCTACCAGTCCGATGTGCTGATCTCCGCTCTCTCCTCTGGCCTGACCGCCAATTCCACCACCGTCAAAAACGCCATGGAACGCTACGCCGCCGCCAACGGAACTGCCAAGGCACTGACGGATTCCTACGGCAAGACCAAGGCGGAAAATCTGCCCCTGGGCCTCTATCTGGTGGCAGAAACCAAGGTACCTGAAATGGTTGTCTCTACCACGGACCCCTTTCTGGTGTCCGTCCCCATGACCTCTGTCAACGGCACCAACGCAACTGACGGCGGCACCCGCTGGATCTATGACATCACCCTGTATCCCAAAAACCTGACCGGCATTCCCTCCCTGGAAAAGACGCTGCGGGAGGCCAAGGCCGACACCGGCAAGACGGATGCCTACGCCCACACCGGCACCGCTTCCGCCGGGGACACCATCGACTACCAGATCATTTCCACCCTGCCCAGCATTACCTCCGAGGCAGCCTTCCTGTCCTGCTACACCTTCATTGATACATTGTCCAAGGGCCTGACCTACACCAAAGGCGATGTAACTCTGGAGCTGTTTACAGATTCCGCCTGTACCAACGCCATTACCAAATGGAGCGAACAGGATGGCAAGTTCACTGTAGGTTATAGCACAACCGATGCCGGTGAATCTGTCATGACCATTGAAATGACGGAAGCCGGACTGGCAGAGCTGAATACCTCCAAAGCTGTTTATTCCGATGCAGGCATGGTAAATTCCGGCTTCTCTGACTGCACGCTGCGTATCCGCTATACGGCTAAGATGAACAGCAACGGCGACCTGATCTATGGCGATAAGGGCAATGATAACAGGGTTGTCCTGACCTGGAAGCGCAGTTCCCAGAATTACTACGATACTCTGGTAGATGACTGTCATGTGCTCACCTACGGCATTGATTTGACCAAGGTATTTAACGATGGTCAGGGAAACTTCAAAAACGTAGCATTCCTCATCCAGAATAAAACCGACGGCTATTATGTAAAGGCCGCGCTGGATCAGGCTACCGGTATCTACTATGTCACAGAGCATGTGACCGACAAGAAAGATGCCACGAATTTTGTCCCGGTTACGGTAGCCGGAAAGGATGGCAAAATCGTTGTCATGGGTCTGGAGGACGATTCCTACGTTATCTCCGAGCTGAAAACCGACAACGGCTATACACTGCTGAAAAATACCATTACCGTTGATATTTCCCGCGCGGATACCGCCAACTCCTGCACGATCTACGAAAGTGATGCCCTGGGTCTGATTCAGAACGACCCTCGTTACGCGGAAAAGGTCAACAGCGCCGATGGTATCACTAACCATGCCCAGAAACACCTGGAGCACAAACTCGTGACCGCCTCTGCCACTGTAGACGGCAAGAAGGTCACTATGCTGGAAAGCAACGGCAGCAAAAATGCGGAGGCCCCTCTGACCGTTGTCAACACCCGTGGTTTTGACCTGCCCAAGACCGGTGACCACGGAACTTGGATGTACAGCGTTGGTGGCGTACTGCTCATGACCGCTGCTGCCGGAGCAATGTTCTTTGCTCTGCGCAAGCGCAGTACCGCGGCCTAATTCCTTTCGTCCCGGAGGGAAACCTCCGGGACCCTCTTCGGAGATACATAGGAGGTATTCGAGAAGTGAAACGCAAAACAACCATTCTCACCGCAGCTATACTGGTTTTCTTAACTGCACTGGGAATAACCCTGTATCCGATTATTAGCAATTATGTCAATCAGAAGTACGCATCCAAAATTTATACCGAGTATGAGGAGATGATTCAAAATGTCGATGATACCAACCTGAAGGATGCCCGCCGTCTTGCGGAGCAATACAATAACGCACTTGCTCCCGTTTCCGCCTACGAGCAGGAAAGCCTTTCAGAAGCTTCTCAAAACTACGACACACTTCTGAATATGGCCGGCAACGGGATTATGGGATATGTTGAAATTCCGTCCATACAGGTAAACCTTCCAATCTACCACGGAACCGACAGCGAAACGCTGGAACGAGGCATCGGGCATCTGCTCGGAAGCTCTCTCCCCATCGGTGGGGCCAGTACACATTCCGTCTTGTCCGGGCATTCCGGCCTTGCTGGGCAGAAAATGTTTACAGATTTACTCCAGGTAAAGAAGGGCGATGTTTTCTATCTCCACGTCCTTGGAGAAACCCTGGCGTACCAGGTCGTCTCGCTAAATACAGTACTCCCATATGATACGAGCTTGCTTGGCATTACACCAGATGCTGATTTATGTACGCTGATAACCTGCACTCCGCTTGCAGTGAATACCCACGATTGCTTGTGACCGGGGAGCGCATTCCATACGAGAGCGCCCAGGAGATTCAGGCTGAAATGCAGCAGGAAACCACAGAAGTGGAATCCGCATGGGAACAGGAGTACCTGCATGGGCTGTATATTGCGCTTACAATCGTGCTGCTGCTCATGATTATCTGCTGCGCTGTGGCCTTCTTTGGGAGAAACAAAGATGATTAGAAGAATATCCGTTTTTCTCCTGTTCCTGCTATTCCTGGCAGGATTTTTTATTACCTGCCTTCCGTATATCAACGAGCTTGTCTTTCAGATGCAAATGAAGGAAACGGTATCTGACTTCCAGCAAATCCGTGATTCTCAATCTCCGAAATCCGGTCTGGAGGATGCAAAATCTGTTTCCGAATTTGTCCCAAGCATCTACCCGGAATTGTGGAAAGCCATATCCGAATACAACCAGGGTCTTTACGAAAGCGGTCAAGAGGGCATCCGCGGTCTTCGTAATCTGGAGGAATCCTGCTTCACCTTGTCCAGTTACGGAGTAGAAAGCGACGCATTCGGTGTTCTTTCCATTCCTGCCCTGGAATTGGAAATGCCTATTTACCTGGGCGCTTCCAGTTACAATATGTCGCTTGGAGCCGCACAGCTTGGGCAGACCAGTATTCCCATCGGAGGTGTCAATACCAATAGCGTTATCGCCGGGCACAGAGGCTGGAATGGTGCGGATTATTTTCGCTATATTCCTAATTTGGTCATTGGTGACAAAATCCAGATTACAAACCTGTGGGAAACACTTGAGTACACCGTTACCGGCACGAAAATTATTTCTCCCAACGATGTGGAGGCAATCAAAATCCAGCCAGGAAAAGACATGATTACGCTCTTTACCTGCCATCCCTACGCTTCCGGTGGACGGCAGCGATACCTTGTATTCTGCGAAAGGACAACCACCGACTAAATCAAAGAAAGGACGATTCCATGATGACAAACAACTACTATTTCCCCAGAGGCGGCTTAGAAGACAGCGTCCGCAACACCGGTTTTCCCGTGCTGATTGTAAACATTGACAACCGCCATGCCTCTGAACCTCTCAGAGAAAAGGAGCCCATGAATGTGACAAATCAGCAGAAGAAAAATGCGTCTGTCTATTGCCTGTGTCCCCGGTGCAGATCCATGTTTTCTGACACCAACAGGTATTCCATCTCCCGTGTAGACCCCTATCAGTCTGAGAAGGATAGCTGCACATTCTGCCAGACCGGCTACGGATATGATTATCATGTGATGCCGAAGCTTCCCTCCATCAGGAGAATTGGAGGCTATTATGATGGACTTTGAAATTCGGACCGCAACCCCTGCTGAACAGCAGTATTGTTATTCCCAAAGCACACAAATAGAAGGGCAAGCGGGGTGCATCGGGTATCTGCGCGCAGACTTTGGTTCAGGTGGAGATGACTTTTTCGCTTCCTGGTTTGACAGCAACCGGGAGTGGAAGAATCCAACGTTTTCAAACGAACTTGACCAGCTGATCAATACATTGCGCGGCTTTCAAACCGAATGCCTTATTTCAGGAACCACCCCCCAGGAGACGTTTCTGGTTGGCAGGACGGAGCTTTCCAATTATTGTCATGTGCATCCTGAAGGTACGATTCAAGGCTCTCCTTACCAAGGAATCGCCCTCAGAGCGGATTCTGACACGCACGCATATATTCTCCGGCTGAATCCCAGCAAAGGCAATTACAATTTGTATTGCTACTGCTACCGCCGTGATTTCCTTGACAGCCATCTGAAAAGCGCCGAGCGGGGAATCCGCTTCATTGACCCCAAATACAAAGAGCTGTTCCGAATAGAGGACGGCGATCAGGTTCGGTATTTTACAAAAGGCGGCGAGGAGCGAAAGATAACCTGCCGCTATATCGACGATTACCACTTTGATGCTGCCAGCCATCGGGGAAACAATCTTTACCACATCTGCGAATTTGCGGAACGGTACAACAGAACCGGCTGTCATGACATCATCCCACTTCGCCAGTCTCTCCCTGAGAATTGCTTCAGCGCCTTGGAAGCCACCGGTGAGATGATTCTCATTACCAAAGGAGAACGAGGCTATGCACCCACAGGTGTTTTCCCGCAAGGCGCTTCCCCCAATGAGGGGGCAGCAGCCTTGAACGCTGTAAAAGGTGTTACCAAGGTGCAGGAGGCCGCTATGGTAGCCGGTTCCATGTTTGGCTGGGGAACACCTGCCGCCGACCCGAAAAATTACGATAATCTCGGTCAGCCCCTAAAAAGCAAATGCCGTTCTCACTCCGCAGAACGCTAGAAAGGAAATCCCATGAACACCACGTCTTTGGAATATCACCGTGGTGATATTTTCTATGCAAACCTTGAACCGCATCTCGGCTGTGAACAGGGCGGTATTCGCCCCGTCCTTGTCCTGCAAAATAACGTTGGAAATAAGCACTCCAAGACGCTGATCGTGTCGGCGCTGACCAGTCGAACCGCAAGCAAAGCAAAGCTGCCAACCCATGTGTTTCTGGATTACATTCCCGGAATGCAAACAAAGATTCCCTCTCTAATCCTTCTGGAGCAGATTCTCACTCTGGATAAGCGCCGTCTGCTTGGCTACATCGGTTTGCTTTCTGATTCCCAGATGGAGCGGGTAAACAAGGCGCTAAGATGCAGCCTTGAATTATGACAACCAGGCTGGGCAGTTTACTGTCCAGCTTATACATATTATTTTCAACCAAGGAGGCAACTAAAACGGACTGTTCGGCAACTACATATACGCAGCTCTTTCAGAATTATCCCGATGTAGTATCCACTTTGCAGCTAAGTGAAATGCTTGGGGTCTGTGAAAGAACGGTATATCAGCTCTTAATGACCAACCAAATCAAGCACTTCCGAATTGGTCGGGCCTATCGGATACCGAAAGTGAACGTGATTGCTTTTATGGAAAGTGAAAGCACGGATTGACAAGCTTGCCGGAATCCGGTTTCGATGCTACTATGTAGCCACGCGAAAGCCAATGACACCACATGACAGGAGGTTTTAACATGGTTTCGGGTCATTTACGCGAGCAAAACGGAATGTTCCAGATGGTTCTCACCTGGAAAGATTCTTCTGGAAAACGAAGAAGCAAATCCCTTAGCACAGGTCTGGCTGTAAAAGGGAATAAAAAAAGAGCAGAAAAGATGCTGCTCAAAGCCCGTTCTGAGTTTAATCCAGACAATTACATGCCCAGCACAGGGATGTTATTTACAGATTTCCTCGAAAAGTGGCTGGGGGATAAGGTGGCAGATATTTCGCCTGACGAATATTCGGATTATATCTATTATGTCAGGACCAATATCGTCCCGTATTTTTCCCGACACAATGCCGACATCAAGGAAATCACAGATGAAAAACTTATTGCCTACTTTGACAATGAGCGGAACGCAAACGGTATTGGAAATAAGGCTCTTCTATCCATCAATCGGACAATTTCCATCGCATTAGACTACGCCATTTCTATTGGATGGCGAACAGACAATCCAGCCTGCAATATCAATCCTTGCCTGGTCAACACAACGCCGTTTTTTACGTCCTTTTTGCGCGACTGGTTAAAAATGATGAAAACTCAGGTGGCAGTCACAACGTACAGCGCATATGCAAATGTGATGTTGAATCGGATAATTCCTTATTTTGATGAACATCACCTTAGCATTCGATTGAATGCCATTACCGCCAAGCATATTCAAGACTACTACACCTACGAGATGGAAGTAAACCATGTTTCAGCCAATACCGTAAAGCATCGCCACGCGAATATTCACAAGGCTCTCTCATACGCCTATAAAACAGACATGATCCAAACAAATCCTGCTGATAAAGTAGAGCTTCCCAAAGTTGAAAAATATTCCGGGAATGTCTACAACAAAAAGCAGCTTGAAGAACTGTTCCAAGCAATCAAAGGCGACCCTGCTGAATTTGGTGTAGTAACGGCCGCATTTTACGGATTGCGGCGCAGCGAAGTAGTCGGATTAAAATGGGATGCCGTTGATTTTGAAAAGAAGACCATTACAATCAAGCATACCATTCAGCAGACAAAGGTTGATGGTAAACTTCAAATTGTTCCCTGTGACAGAACAAAGACAAAATCCAGCTGCCGTATCCTTCCTCTTGTTGCACCTTATGAGGCAATCCTGCTTAAGATGAGAGAAAATCAGGAAGAAAACAGGAAACTCTGCGGTTCCTGTTATTGTACAGACTATCTCGACTATATCTACGTAAATGAAATTGGAGAAATCATTAAACCTGATTACCTCACAACGCATTTCAAAGCTTTTCTGGAAGAACACAATATGCCACATATTCGCTTCCACGATCTTCGCCATAGCTGTGCAACGCTTCTGTTTGCCCAGGGTGTCCCCATGAAGGAAATTCAGGCGTGGCTTGGTCACAGTACCATCGGAACAACCGCCAATATTTACACGCATCTGGACGAGAATTCCAAAATCAATTCTGCCAATGCAATTATTGGCATTTTGGAGCAAAAAAAGGACACTCAGAGCATTTCATCTCCGAGTGTCCGTTGAAAAAATGGTGCCGCTAACCGGACTCGAACCGGTACTGAGTAACCTCAGGCAGATTTTAAGTCTGCTATGTCTACCATTCCATCATAGCGGCATATGCATCCCTCAAAACCAAGGGATGGAAGGTTGGAGGGATGTTTTGGAGGGATGCTCCAAATTTTCCAAATTTCAAATTCAAAAAGCTCGCATTTCTCTAGTGCTTTTCAAATTGGGTGCTTGATTCGGCCCAGGGGATTTTAAGTCCGCGATGTCTACCATTCCATCATAGCGGCATTTCTTTGATAACGGGAGAATCATAGCACATTTTTAAGATTCCGTCAAGTCCTGCGCAAGCGCTGCTGTCAGGGTGAGAGATTGGGGGGCTCCTCCGGTTTTTGGCCGGAGGAGCCTGGTATCAGTAGCCGAATTTCTCTGCCGTCCGCTTCATCATTTCCCGGATGGGCAGATGGTAGGGGCAGCGCTCCTCGCACAGGCCGCACTGTACGCATTCGCCGGCGGTGTGGGCCATGGTGCCGTAGCGCTCCTTAGCCCAGTCCCCCAGGCCGTAGCGGGAGAGGTATCCCTCGAACAGGAAGGCGCTGGGGATGCTGATACCTGCGGTACAGGGGGCGCAGTAATTGCACCGGCGGCAGAACTGGGTGCCCAGGCTGTCCCGCACCTTGCGGATGTCCGCCTGCTCTTGCCCGCTCAGCGGGGCTGTGTCCTGCACCGCCGCCACATTCTCCTCCAGCTCCTTGGGCTCTGCCATTCCCGGGATAACCACCGTCACATTGTCGTTGGCGGCCACATACCGCAGGGCCAGGCGGCCATCCTCAATGGCCCCACCGGCCAGAGGCTTCATGCAGACAAAGCCGATGTTCTTTTCCCGGCATCGGGCAATCAAATCCTCGGCCTGATTCTCCACGATGTTATAGGGGAACATAATGGTCTCCACCCAGTCCATATCCAGCAGACGGCGGAACACCTCTACGGAATGGGCGGTTGCGCCGATGTGGCCAATTCTGCCCGCCGCCTTGGCCTCCTGCAGAGCTTCCAGAGCGCCGCCGGGGGCAAGGATTTCCTCCAGGGCTGCATTGGAGGGGTTGTGAAGCTGGTACAGGTCGATGTGGTTGGTTCGCAGATTGTGAAGGCTGCGGTCGATATCCGCCGCCATCTCCTCCCGGGTGGTGGCCCTGCCCTTGGTGGCCAGGACGAACTGCTCCCGGATGCCCTCCAGGGCGAAGCCCAGATACTCCTCGCTGACGGTATAGCCCCGGGCGGTATCGATGTAGTTGACCCCCTGGGCCAGCATCAGGTGCAGCAGCTCCCGGGTGCCCAGCTGGTCAATCCGCTGAATGGGGATGCCCCCCAGGCCCAGGCGGGACACCCGCAGGCCGGTTTTTCCAAGAATTCGGTATTCCATATTGTCTCCTTTATTTTCCCAACTTTTGATTTTTTTCATAGGCCGCCGCCACGCAGTCCATGGCTGCGCCCCGGAAGCCGTGCTGCTCCAGCACCCGCACCCCGGCAATGGTGCTGCCCCCGGGGGAGCAGACCGCATCCTTCAGCGCCCCGGGGTGAAGCCCGGTTTCCTGCACCATTTTGGCCGCACCGGCCATGGTGGCAGCGGCGTACTCCATGGCCTTGGCTCTGGGGATGCCGCAAGCCACGGCGCCGTCGGCCAGGGCCTCCAGGAACAGATACATATAGGCAGGGCCACAGCCGGACAGCGCACTGGCCGCATCCATCAGCCCCTCCTCCAATGCATCCAGGCGGCCGGAGGGTGCCATTGCCGCCAGGAAGGCGGCCTCCATGGCATCGCTGACCAGGCCGTTGCAGCAATATTGGGTCATCCCCGCCCCCACAGCCACAGGGGTGTTGGGCATGATGCGAATTACCGGCAGGGGGCCCCCGGCCATTTGCTCAATCCGGCTGATGGAAAGCCCGGCGGCCATGGTAATCAGCAGGGGCTTGCGCCGCTGCAGTGCCCCCCGGAGCGGGAGCAGAAGCTCGGCCATCATGTGAGGCTTGACCGCCAGGAAAATACAGCCGCAGGTGTCTGCGATTTCCTCGGCCGAGCCATAGCCAATGCCCAGCTCCCGGGCCAGCTGCCTTGCCTTGCCGCTGCGGTCCGTGATAACAATATCCTTTGTGGACTGGCTCAGGGCCCGGGCCACCGCCCCGCCCATGTTGCCGCAGCCCAAAAATCCATACGTCATATTGCTTCTCCTTTATCGGATGTGTCCGTTGCCCCGGACGATATAGTGATAGGTGGTCAGCTCCCGCAGACCCATGGGGCCCCGGGCGTGGAGCTTCTGGGTGGAGATGCCCATCTCGCAGCCCAGGCCGAATTCTCCGCCGTCGGTAAACCGGGTGGAGGCATTGACATAGACCGCTGCACTGTCTACACAGGCGCAGAATTTCCGGGCCACGGCCTCATCCCGGGTGATAATGGCCTCGCTGTGGCCGGTGGAGTGGGCCGCAATGTGGGCAATGGCCTCCTCCGGCCCCTCTACGCAGCCCACCGCCAGAACATAGTCCAGGAACTCCGTGTCGAAGTCCCGCTCCCCTGCAGGGGTGCCGGGGATAATGGACCGGGCGGTTTCGTCCAGCCGCAGCTCCACCGGGTGGGCGCTCTGGGTCACCAGGCGCTGATAGAGCCTGGGCAGGAATTCCCCGGCAATGGCCTTATCTACCAGCAGCACCTCCTCTGCGTTGCACACGCTGGGGCGGCTGGTCTTGGCATTCTCAACAATCCGCAGCGCCATGTCCTGGTCGGCTGTCTTTTCCACATACACATGGCAGATGCCGGTGCCGGTGGCGATGCAGGGCACCGTGGCATTGCGGACACAGGCCGCAATCAGCCCGGCACCGCCCCGAGGAATCAGCAAATCCACATAGCCCTGGGCCGTCATCAAAGCGGTGGCAGAGCTCCGGGAGGTATCCTGCACCAGATTGATTGCATTCTCCGTAATCCCCGCCTGGGAAAGCCCCCTTTTCAGGGCATCCACAATGGCAGTGGCAGAGTGAATGGCCTCTTTGCCTCCCCGGAGGATGCACACATTGCCGCTTTTCAGGGCCAGAGCGGCGGCATCGCTGGTGACATTGGGGCGGCTCTCATAGATGATGGCTATCACCCCCATGGGGACGGAGACCTTCTGAATGGTCAGTCCGTCCGGGCGAACCGTCTCCTCCAGCACCACGCCCACCGGGTCGGGCAGACCCACCACATCCCGGATTCCCCGGGCCATGGCGGCGATACGCTCCGGGGTGAGCCGGAGCCTGTCCAGCATCACCTCGCTGATATTTCCCCGGGCGGCGGCCAAATCCAGGGCATTGGCGGCCAGAATATTTTCCCGGCTCTCTTCCAGGGCCTCTGCCATGGCCAGCAGGGCCTGGTTTTTCTGCCAGGTGCTCAGCTGGCCCACTTCGTTCTTCGCCCCCCGGGCGGCGGCAAGCAATTCCATCATAAGCCTTCCTCCTGTTTCCGGGCCACAAAGCGGGTGCCGATGGGGGCTCCCTCCAGAATGGCATAGAGATGATCCGGCGCATTGCCGTTGGCAATGACCATATCGCAGCCGCAGTGCATACAGATTTCCGCCGCCTGCAATTTGGTAATCATGCCCCCGGTGCCCTGCTCGCTGCCGCTGACCCCGGCCAGAGCCCGAAGGGAATCGTCCAGGGCAGTCACGGT
>Ga0129311_1001091_pt1 | contig 20371 bp, 17 predicted proteins | sample Go1ome_FD_94435 | JGI IMG/M metagenome (GOLD analysis project Ga0129311, IMG submission 94435) | Western lowland gorrila individual fecal microbial communities from Wisconsin, USA - Go1022B metagenome | ecosystem: Host-associated > Mammals > Digestive system > Large intestine > Fecal | place... | reverse complement strand
TTATTAAAGGCATAGGATGCAAAATCAGACATCTGGTCAAAGATATGATTTGCCACATCTTCTGGGATACCATTTTTTATACATCCTGGCACGCCTAATTCTTCCGAACCATATACAAAGTTATTGCGTTCTCTTGCCAGTTCATCTTCATGCTTCTTGGAAATAGCTCGTCTCATCAAATCCGCACGACCTAAGGAATAACCAGCCAGCTCCATCACAATCTGCATAACCTGTTCCTGATAAACAATACAACCATAGGTAGGCTTTAAGATTGGCTCCAACTTTGGTGTTTCGTAGCTAACATGTTCTGCATTCTGCTTACCTTCAATGTACTTTGGAATAAAGTCCATTGGGCCTGGACGATAAAGAGAAATACCAGCAATTACATCTTCAATATTCTGTGGGCGCAGTTTCTTCATGAAATCCTGCATACCAGAATTTTCCAACTGGAAGACGCCATCGCAATCTCCTCGGGAAATCATCTCATATACCTTAGGATCCGATTCATCCAGATGCTCCACATCGATTTTTATGCCAGTACGTTTTTCAATACTCAGCACAGCATTCTTAATAACAGAAAGAGTCTTAAGTCCCAGGAAGTCCATTTTTAAGAGTCCCAGTTCTTCTACGGTTCCCTTTTCATACTGGGTACAAACAGCCTCACCATTTTTGCAAAGTGGTACGAAGTTCTCAATTGGTTCACTACCAATTACCACACCTGCTGCATGCATGGATGTATGTCTTGGAAGACCTTCCAGCTGCTTGGCCATATCCACCAGATACTTGATTTCATTGCTGGACTCATATAACTTCCGGAAATCCGGACTGATTTCCATGGCCTTCTTTAAGGTAATCTTTGGATCTGCAGGAATGGACTTGGCAACCGCATCACAGATTGCATAAGGCATATCCATGGCACGACCCACATCACGAATTACGTTTCTTGCACCAAGTGTTCCAAAGGTAACAATCTGTACAACACATTCTTCGCCATACTTCCTGGAAACATATTCAATAACCTGCTGACGACCAACATCCGCAATATCTACGTCGATATCAGGCATGGTTACACGCTCTGGATTCAGGAATCTTTCAAAGAGAAGATCCAGATTCAGAGGTTCAATATTGGTAATCTGCAAAGCGTAGGCAACGATGGAGCCGGCAGCAGAACCACGTCCTGGTCCAACTGCAATATCATGCTGTCTTGCATAATTGATGAAATCCCAAACGATAAGGAAGTAGTCCACGAAGCCCATGCTATCAATAACATGCAGCTCCATTTCCATTCGGGCAGTAATTTCTTCACTTGCCTCTGGATAACGCATCTTGATACCCTCTTCCACCAAATGGCGAAGGTAAGCATAAGAGCTTTCAAATTCCTTTGGATAATCGTAATGAGGAATCTTATAATTACCAAATTCAAATTCAATCTGACAACGGTCAGCAATTTTCTTTGTATTATCACAGGCTTCCTGTGCATAGGAGAAAAGCTGACGCATTTCCTCTTCTGACTTGAGGTAGAACTGGCCACCCGGATAGCGCATACGATTCTCTTCACTAACCTTTTCATTGGTCTGAATACAAAGCAGCATATCATGAGCTTCCCAATCTTCTGCTTTGATATAGTGGGAATCGTTTGTGCAAACCAGAGGAATACCAGTTTCATCATGCATACGCAGCATGCCCTGATTCACCACCTGATCCTCATCATAGCCATGATCCTGCATTTCCAAAAAGAAGTTTCCTTCTCCAAAAATATCCAAATAAGAAAAGGCTGCCTTCTTGGCTGCATCATAAAGATTACGACGAAGATAGAAAGCCACCTCGCCCTGCATACAGGCAGAAAGGCAGATAATACCCTCATGGTACTTTTCCAGAACTTCCTTATCCACACGGGGCTTATAGTAATATCCTTCTGTAAAACCACGTGTTACGATCTTGGCCAGATTGTGATAGCCCACTTCGTTCTCAGCCAGAAGAATCAGATGATAGTATCTTTCCTTCTCATCTCCACTGGTCTTATCAAAACGAGACTGTGGTGCCACATAGACCTCACAACCAATAATTGGTTTAATCCCCTGCTTCTTGCATTCCTTATAGAACTCGATACAACCATACATAACACCATGGTCAGTAATGGCAAGAGAATCAAATCCCAGTTCCTTTGCACGCGCAACCAGGTCTGGAATTTTTGCAGAGCCATCCAGCAGGCTGTATCCTGTATGTACATGTAAGTGTGTAAAATTAGCCACGAAAAACCCCTATTCTAAAATCTTTATCTTCTAAGACATTTTCCTTCTCTTAGAATGTCACAATCTTTCCCTGTCGACGCAGGTACTTTCTATATTCCTGCATATATTTTCTGGCATAGGCAAAGGTCTTTTCCTCTCCCTCTTCTGCCAGCATATAAAGCAATTTTTCAATTTTTTCTTTGGTATATGGATGCAGCAGTTTTTTGCTCTTCCCATGGAGATAATAATCCAGAGCAGAACGGTCTGTATAATCATCTTTATGATAAATCTTACTTGCCGCAACGCGATCGCAGAACATTTCCACAATGTAATTGTCCGGCATCTTCTGTCCAATCAGGTCACCAGTCTTATTCACGATGTCATAATCCACCCAATACTCCAGATGATGCTTGTTTCTACCCTTGTGATGAAGCCAGGAAGTAGTCACCCCTGTGGCTTCACGTTCTGCTTCATTTGGACTGCGTGTACCTTGAAAATACTTGGCACCCTTAGAGAATTCCGTCCAGGAATATTTGGATAAGTCATGCAGGAGTCCCTGCTTATAAAGGGAGCAACGGAAACAATTCTTCCCCACCAAAATCTTATGTCTGGTGATGGTGGAAAGATGCTGATACCAGCCTTCCTTTTTCACCTTTTCTAAAGCCTGGCTCTTTTCTGCTTTCTCAATTAAATCCTTAAAATCAATCTTCTTTGCTATTACTTCAAAATCCATATAATTCACCTGTGTCTTTTTTACAAGTCGGCATAAAATTGATACTTTTCATTGCTGAATTCTTGCCATTTTCATTTTACAACTTTATGATAAATAGCGATAGTCAAACGTAGGTTGATTTTTGCAGGTCTTTTCCCTCATGCAAATGGGATTGGCACCGAGAATACTTTATATAGAAAGCATATGGAGATACTTTTATGAAATTATTTTTATCTGACTTAGACGGCACATTACTGACAAAAGAAAAGATCATTTCCCCCGCCACCCTGCAGGCGCTTAAAGATTATGTAAACCGTGGCAATCGATTTGCCATTTGCACCGGCAGAGCTCTGGAAAGCGCCCTGACTGTAAAATCCACACTGGGACTGGATTTCCCTGGACTCCTCATCGCCTCTTATAACGGTGGTCTTTTATATGACGTGGATGAAAAGAAGGTCATTCAGCGTATCGGTCTTTCCTTCTCTCTTTGTAAGGAAATCGACAAGATTGCAAGTGAGCAGGGCGTTCATATCCACACCTATAGTGACACACATATTCTGGCAAAGACTCAGGATCAGGAACTGGACTTCTACACTCGTGTCATCAAGACCCCTGTAACTTTAAATCCAAATTGTTTTTCAGAATTGGAAATGGAACCTAGCAAGATCATTGCTATTGAACTGGAGGATCACGATAAACTGGAGAACTTCAAGCAGACACTGGAAAAGAAATATCCAAATGAGCTTTCCCTGGTTTATTCTCATCCAAATTATCTGGAAGTTATTCCTAAGGAATCCGGTAAGGACAGCGCCGTCCGAAACCTGAGCAAGTATCTGGGAATCCAGCTGGCAGACACCATTGCAGCCGGCGATGAAATGAACGACCTTTCCATGATTAAAGCTGCAGGCCTTGGTGTTGCCATGTGCAACGGTGTGGAAGCAGTCATTTCTGCTGCCGATTACGTAACAAAGACCGATAACAACCACGATGGATTGGTACCGGTCTTCCAACTCGCTTAATTATTTTTTCTTTCTTGCTGAAGTTCTCTTAGCTTTACGTTTGTTGGCCTCATTCACCAGCTTTTCTGTACGGGTCTTGATTTTTTCTGTGCCACTGGCTAGAATCTCGGAACCTTCGGCTATAATTTCACTACCACTAGGCATATTCTTAGAAATTGGTTTTGGTATATTCTTTCCAATCTCCTGAGCCCCTGCTACAAAGAGCTTTCTAAGAATTTGAGAAAATTCTTGCTGCTTATCCTTCGGAACCTTGGCAATGGCAGACAGGATGCCAGACATAGCTTTGTTCTTATTCTCGAAAATCTCTGAATAGGTTGTCATTCCAGTGGCTGCCAGTACATCAAATATGGCATTGGTAAAATCTCTCTTCTCCTCATTGCTTAGGCCACCCAGCCATTTCTGCATGGTGGCATCAAAGAAGATACTACTTTCGGACTGCTGTCCTGCCTTTACAAAATGATTTCCCAGCACCTGCCAGCTGAATGGATCATGCTGGGCTATGGCATTCTTCTCACTACTTTCAATATACTTATGTTCCAAATCATTGGTTAGTAAGAGTCCCACCACAGAGCCTTCCGGAATGGTGCTTTTCACCAAAGGTAAAATACTCTGGTAGTCTGTTGTCTCTGTAATTTCCTTTACAAATCCCGGACCGTCATTGGAATAAATCTGGATAATCTTATCCTTCACTTCCTGATTTGCAAAAGCAGATGCATACACAGCGAAGTTACCACCCTTGGAGTGGCCACCCACACGAAGTTTCTTTAGTGCCGTCTTGGCATAAAGAGGCATATCAGGCCAACCATTTCCAATTCGATTCAGATAATCTACTGCCTTCTTCTGTCCGATGGTCTCTGTTTGATAAGAGAATTTAAAATCTTCCTTCCATCCAACAAGTGTTGTGTCCGTGCCTCGGTAAGCCACGTAAGTCGTTCCATCACCTGGGAAAAAGGTGATGGCAGACATCTGCACATCCTGATCCATGCTAATATCATTTACATAGGCTGTGATTCTCAGGTTCTCAAAACGTTTTGACTCCGCCAGTTTCTCCAGAAGAAAAGGGGCGTATTTGATAAAAGAAATTCTCGCCTCCAGTTCTTCTTTACTGTGCTTAGCGAAGTAAAGTTTCTTCAAACGCTGGATGGTAAAAATCTCTTCCGGATTGTCGCTAACAATCCCCTCAAAGTCTGTGTATGAAAGTTCTGCCAGAATCAGATTATCCACTTCATTAAATGGATCTGTGGAAAAAGGAATATCTCCACGCCAATCCAGATAGTCACTAATATTTGGCATCATTATCACCTCCCTTGCCTTACTTAACCAATCTTCTAACAAAAAAAGCGCACACTCCAAATGGAATGCGCACCCAGAATTTAGCTCCCGATCGGACTTGAACCGACGACCTATTGATTACGAATCAATTGCTCTACCAACTGAGCCACGGAAGCATACAACGCCGTAATTATAATGGATGCACACCTAAAATGCAAGATATCTGCTATTAGTTTACCACTTTGTAAGCCCCTAAAAAACCGCCAGCAAAAGTCTCTGTTCCTTCCCTGTTTTGACCAAGTTCATTTGCACGGATATCAACTATACGTTTATTCATTTTTCCCTAAACAAATAGCAATATTATGATATCATTATTGGGAAAGGAGTTTTGAAGACGGACATGGAAACTACTCAAAACGAAAAGATAGAAATCGACAAAAAGAGGGAACAGGAAGGCACTTTCTTCGCCACTGTTTCGCGAATGAAATATATTGACCGCTGGGCGCTGATGAGAAATACCCGCACAGAAAACCTTAGCGTGCACTCCCTGGAGGTTGCCATGATTGCTCACGCTCTTTGCGTCATCGGCAATACCCGCTACGGCAAGAATCTCAACGCGGAAAAGGCCGCTCTCATTGGCATCTACCACGACGCATCCGAAATCATCACCGGAGATATGCCAACACCAGTCAAGTACTACAACCAGACTTTAAAGGAAGCCTATAAGGATGTGGAAAGACAGGCTGAATACAAGTTACTGGAAAAGCTGCCTCAGGACATGCAGCCTTTTTACCAGGAAATCCTTATGTACAATGGAAAAGATGCAAATGAGTTGTACATGCGTAAGCTGGTAAAGGCTGCGGATAAGCTTTCTGCTTACATTAAGTGTATTGAGGAAACCACCTCTGGAAATCAGGAATTCAGGACTGCCAAGGAAACCATCTGGTCTTCCCTGGAGAAAAAGAGAGCAGAAATGCCAGAAGTAAATGATTTCATGCAGGAGTTCCTGCCATCCTACGGCAAGACTCTGGATGAATTGTCATAATAAAATAAGGCCACAATGATTTAAATCACTGTGGTCTTTTTGGATTATGGAATTATGAAATCCTTTGAAGATTAGTTTTCAGAATCTTCCCTAGATTTATTCTGCTTTGCATAAGTTTCCCATGGCATTTCATCCACAACTTGCTCTGCATCTACTGTTACAGCTTCTGCTTTCTCATCCTGTGAATTCTCATCCGCTGCCTTCACTTCTTTCCCATCTGCAGCATCAGACTTTTCAATTTCTGACTTTGTTTCCTGGGACTTTACTTCCTGGGACTTTGCTTCCTGGGACTTTGCTTCCTCCGATTTCTGCTCCTGGATTTTTTCAACTTCTGCATTTACATGCTCAGCATTTGCCTCTTCTGGCTTTACAGCTTCAAGCTTAGAAATTTCTTCCTGATCCCCTTCGCTTAAATCCGGTTCATCCTTTAGTAAAGCATCTCTCTTCTTGAAAAATTCATCACTGGCATAAACACGGAATTTTGACTTTTCTTCTTCCTTGTCCTGGTGATATCCATACTGATTAAGAGCATCCTCAAAGCTGATTTTCTCTTCCTGCTTTTTAGAAGACTTACTTTCACGTACAGACTGTTCAATAGCCTTTACCTGATGAGTTCCAACTTCAATATGCTGACCCGTTACCTGATTGTAGATTTCAACAAATTCTTTACCAGTAATTGTTTCATGCTCTACCAGGAAGTTAGCTATCGCATCCAGAGTCTTTTCATTCTTTTTCAGTAACTTATAGGCCTTATCGTATGCAGCCTTTAAAGTTTTACGAACTTCATTATCAATTTTTGTCGCTGTCTCGTCAGAACACTGGAGCACTGCTCTCTTATCCAGATATTCTCCAGTAATTCCTTCCAACTGAACCATACCAAACTTATCAGACATACCGAAACGGGTAATCATCTGACGAGCTTCATTCGTGGCCTGTTCAATATCGTTTGAAGCACCGGATGTAACCGATGGGAACTTCAGAGCTTCTGCTGCCCGACCACCCATGGCAATAACCAGATGGGCTTCCATTTCTGCCTTTGTCTCCAGGAACTTTTCTTCTTCCGGAGTCTGCCATACATATCCCAAAGATCCCATGGTACGAGGAACAATGGTAATTTTCTGTACTGGCATTGTATTTTTCTGTAACATGGTAAGAAGGGCATGTCCTGATTCGTGAAAAGCTACGATTCTCTTTTCCTCCGGGCTCATGATGCGGTCTTTCTTTTCCTTACCGGCAAATACAACTTCAACGGATTCAATCAGATCCTGCTGAGATACAAATCGTCTGCCCTTACGTACTGCAGTAAGTGCTGCTTCATTGATAATGTTGGCAAGATCTGCGCCAACAGAACCGCTTGTTGCATAAGCAAGTTCATGAAGATCTACGCTTTCATCCATCTTTACATTCTTACTATGAACACGCAGAATCTGCTCTCTGCCTGAAAGGTCAGGACGTTCTACTACAACTCTTCGATCGAATCGACCTGGACGAAGCAGAGCCTTATCCAGAACTTCTGGTCGGTTCGTTGCTGCAAGAATAATGATACCCTTGGAAGAATCAAAACCATCCATTTCTGAAAGAAGCTGATTCAGGGTCTGTTCTCTTTCGGAATCACCACCCGTATGTCTTGTATCACGGCTACGACCAATAGCATCAATTTCATCAATGAAGATAATACAAGGTGCCTTTGCATTTGCCTGCTTAAAGAGGTCACGTACACGGGAAGCACCTACACCGACATACATTTCCACAAACTCAGAACCAGAAAGTGAAAAGAATGGTACATTGGCTTCACCAGCCACCGCCTTAGCAAGTAAGGTCTTACCAGTTCCCGGAGGTCCCACAAGGAGCGCACCCTTTGGAAGCTTAGCACCGATTTCCAGGTATCTGCCTGGATTCTTCAGAAAGTCTACCATTTCTGCCAGAGACTCTTTCGCCTCTTCTTCACCGGCTACATCCTTGAAGGTAATTCCTGTGCTTTTCTCCATATCATAGACTTTGGCCGTGGATTTTCCCACATTCATAAAGCCGCCACCAGAAGATATCTTTCTGGAAATCAGCATCATTGCAATATAGAAGACACCAATCATAATTACCCAGGAAAGGATTTCCTTGATAATCTCATTTGTACCCTCATCAATTGCCTTAAACTTTACGCCTGCTTCATGGAGTCTGTTTACCAGTTCATAATCATCCGTTCTAACTGTGTAATAGCGGACATTTTCTGTAGACTTTCCTTCCACGTCTGGCGTGTAATAGATTTTGGTGCCACGGATTTCAACATCCTTGACTTCCCCTTTATCTACTGCATTCATAAAAGTATCATAAGATACTTCCTGTTCTCCCTGTGACTGGAAGGCCTTAAACTGTGACCAGAACACCAGAGCCATTACAATTGCCAGAATCAGCAAAATAATGGTATGAGGTCCTCTTTTTTTAGGGCTGCCACCTGGGAAGTCCGGTCTGTTATTCGTATTTTTGTCCTTATTTTCTTCTGCCATAACACCAATTTCCTACATTTTTCTATTTATTGCATAAAGTACGAAATGTACCGGGCATGAAACATGCTCGGTACATCCCTTAATAAAATTACTTTTTGAATTAATCAGCATAGAGTGGGTACTTGTCAGTAATAGACTTAACAAGTTCCTCAGCCTTTGCACTATCCTTATCAATGATTGCTGCCTTGAATGCATCAGCGATTGTGTACATATCTTCCTTAACAGCACCTCTTGTTGTAACTGCAGGTGTACCAACACGGATACCTGAAGTTACGAATGGGGACATAGGATCGTTTGGAACTGTGTTCTTATTAACTGTGATATGCACTTCATCCAGAAGTTTTTCAACTTCCTTTCCTGTAAGTCCAAGTGGAACAAGGTTAACAAGCATCAGGTGATTATCTGTACCACCAGATACGATTTCAAATCCTCTTTCCTGAAGTGCTTCAGCAAGTGTAGCTGCATTTTCAACTACACGGTGCATGTAATCCTTGTATTCCTGAGAAAGTGCTTCCTTGAAGCATACTGCCTTACCAGCAATAACGTGCATCAGAGGACCACCCTGAATTCCAGGGAATACTGCCTTATTAAAGTTGAACTTTTTGTTCATCTCATTTGAGCAGAGAATCATACCACCACGTGGTCCACGAAGTGTCTTATGTGTTGTAGTTGTTGTTACATGAGCATAAGGGATTGGGCTCATGTGCTCACCTGCTGCTACAAGACCAGCGATATGAGCCATATCTACCATAAGGTACGCGCCAACTTCATCAGCGATTTCTCTAAACTTCTTGAAGTCGATCTTTCTTGCATATGCAGAAGCACCTGCAATGATCAGCTTTGGATTACATTCCTTAGCCAGACGACGAACTTCTTCATAATCAATTCTTCCGTCAGCATCTACACCGTAAGGTACGCAGTGGAAATACTTACCAGACATATTAACTGGTGAACCGTGTGTAAGGTGACCACCATTATCAAGGCTCATACCCATGTATGTATCACCTGGTTCCAGCATTGCAAAGAATACTGCCATGTTTGCCTGTGCACCTGAGTGAGGCTGTACATTTACATATTCAGCGCCGAAAAGTTTCTTAGCTCTTTCTCTTGCGATGTCTTCAACTACATCTACATACTGACATCCACCATAGTATCTCTTTCCTGGATATCCTTCTGCATACTTATTTGTAAGAGGGCTGCCCATTGCTGCCATAACTGCCTTTGAAGCAATGTTTTCAGAAGCGATCAGCTCTAAGTTCTGATTCTGACGATTAAGCTCGTCATTAATAGAAGCTGCTACTTCCGGATCAATCTTTTCGATTTCTGAAAAATCATACATGTCTTGTATCCTCCATTAACTTTTTTTGTTCACTAAAAAAATTTGCAAAAATATTTTTCCAAAATTGTATTTTCGCGACGATTTTGATTATACAGAAGGTTGTGGAATAAATCAAACATGAATCTGTGAAAATACTTTGCCAATTCGGTCTTTAATCAGGATATTTGCCTGTCTGTCTCTGGAAGTGGAGGCCATATTAATCAGACAAAGATTTCTACCCTGGAAATAATCAATAAAGGAAGCCGCTGGATACACCACCAAAGAAGTGCCGCCAATAATCAGTAAATCCGCATGAGAAATGTGATTTACAACTCTTTCAATCTTGTTGTAGTCCAGTCCCTCTTCATAGAGAACCACATCTGGTCGCATCATGCCACCACAGTATTCACATCTTGGAATTCCCTTTTCTCCCATAATCTTCTTGATATATGGAATACCATCTGCTGATGGTTTCTTATGGCACTTGCAGCAATAGTTGCGAAGTACAGATCCATGAATATCGATAACTTCCTTACTGCCCGCCTTCTCATGAAGGCCGTCAATATTCTGTGTAATAACCGCCTTGAGTTTGCCTGCTTTTTCCAACTCTGCCAGTTTCAAATGTGCTGGGTTTGGCTCTGCCTCTGGTGCCAGCATCTTGTCTTTATAAAATTCATAAAACTCTTCAGGCTTATCTCTAAGAAATGAATGACTAACTATAGTCTCTGGTGGATATTTATATTTCTGATTATAGAGGCCATCCTGGCTTCTAAAATCAGGGATTCCACTTTCCGTTGAAACACCTGCTCCACCAAAGAAAACAATGTAATTAGATGAATTGATTGCTTCCTGCAATCTTTCGATTGCTTCATCCATAAGATCACTCCTCATCTTTCTTTTCAGAAACTGTAATCTTTACCTTTACATCACTTGTTACTTTATAATCATCGGAATCTTTGAATTCCAAATCCATACTATGTTCACCTGGCTCAAGCTTGCTCACATCCACATGGGCTGCTAAATCTTCTGCCACCATCCGATTAATGATATCCGCAAAACCAGTCACTGTAATTTCTGAGCCCTCTTCAAAAGAAAGTTCATAATCATACTTTGTAGACTGATTAACCATACTTACATCATTAAGTGCTAATGTGAACTTGCGATCTACCTGCTTTTCAATATCAACTGAAATTGCAATGACTGAATTGCTATCTGCAAGATAGGTGCCCTCTGGCAGGAAACTTGCGAGCTGAACATTCTGCTCAACTGTTTCTGTTGCTCCAGAAATATCTACATTATTAATTTTGATACTCTTAATGTTAGCCAGTGTTTCCTCATCTCCTGCCACCTCAATGGTTTCAGGATTGTAATTGATGCTCCTCACATCATATCCATCTGCAGGCTTACCAATTGTTGATACTTCAACTGGAACTTCCTTCAAAGGATATACAGGAATGGTTACTGTGACATCGGTAACGGATAATGTAACATTTACCTTATCTACTGCAACACCGTAGGCATCCGTACAAGAAAGAGATGTCTTCATTACATACTGGCTTGTGAGATTACTTACATCCACAACGGCACGCACTTCCGTAATGGTATCCAGAACAGATTCCGGCCCCCTTACAGTTACAATATTTGGTGTTGTGCTTGGTGTACCTAAGGCATAACCATCTGCAACTTCACCTGTGGTATACACCTTTACCGGCAGAGATGCTTCTGCCTGATTTTCAATGGAAAGAGACATCATAGAGTCCACAACATCGATGGAAATCTGGCCCGTAACTTTAGAATCTACGGCTGTAACCTTAATCTCTGCTGTATTGGTAACGGACAGCTTAGATAAATCTGCAGTGGCGATAAAATCATTTGCACTCAGATTTTCAACAACCGAACGTGGTCCCTTTACAATAATACTTGTGGTTTCACCATCCGTAACATTGTAAACCTTTCCACTTTTCAAAATAGCATCGCCATTTTCCTGGGAAACAGGCAAATCACGAATGGTCTTTGAAATCTTATAATCACTTACGTTGGTTACAACCAGCCAGATAATAAAAGCCAGAATTAAAGCAACCAACATCAAAAGCGGATGAGTAAAAAAGCGATTCTTAATTTTCGTCTTCATGCTTTTTTCCTCCCTTCTTTAAAATGGAGGATTTTCTGGAATTGTCCGGATCCTGCAGTTTTTCAAGCTGTCTGCGAAGTCCCTCTTCATCCAGATCACGGTAAAGCACGCCGTTCTGAGCAATGGCAATACCGCCTGTTTCTTCCGAAACAATCAGTGTCATACTATCCGATACTTCACTGATGCCAAGACCGGCACGATGTCTGGTTCCTAAAGCCTTATTAATATTTCCATTATCCGTCAGTGGCAGATAACATGTAGCTGCTACAATTCGATTATTTCTGATGATAACCGCACCATCGTGAAGAGGTGTATTCTTTTCAAAAATATTAATAAGCAGGGCCTTGGAAACTTCAGCATCTATTGAAATGCCAGTCTCTTCATATTCGCCTAAAGGTGTGTCATGTTCAAATACAATCAAAGCACCTGTCTTTGCCTTGGAAAGTTCGGAAGCAGTTTTCACGATTTCGAAAATCGTCTTATCATTCAGTCTTCTCACATCTTCACTTGGTCCAAAGAGTTTACTAAACCATTTCTTTCTACCAAGCTGATCCAAGGCACGACGAATTTCCGGCTGGAAAAGCACAATGATAGCCAGCAGGAATACAGATATTAAGTTCTGTGCAATCCATAAAAGGGTATTGAGGTGTAAGAAATACGCCACAATTAAGAAAACAAAAACAAAGCCAATACCATTTAAAAGGGTACGAGCTCTACTGTCTTTTAACCAGAATATTATACGATAAAGCAGATATGCCAGAATTAAAATATCTAGCACATCTGTCCATGAGATATGTGGAAAATAGAATTGACCCAGGTAATCCCGAATCTTTATTAAAATTGTGTCCATAAGTAACTCCTAATGATGTGCGTAACCCTCCCCAGGGTGCAGGATTTATTAATCCTGCTTTTCACTATCGAGCTTTGGAACTGCTTTTACATAGTAATAATAATCATCGTCTTCATATTCAACATGCTCTGTGTGCTGATAATCCAGGAAGCCCATAAAGATACGAACTACAAATGCAGCCACGATACCAATCAGTGTACCAAGTACAACTGGGAGAATATCAACATTTGCAGAAAGAACTGCACCTGCAACAACAGCCATCAGAATATTTGTAATTGCACCAGCGGCAATTGCAACATACATAGAATAATCAAAACTAAATTTCTTAATAAGACCAGTAACAAGAACGGTTACACAAGCAATAAGAATTGCTGCGAACATTTCCTTATTGCCAGAAAATGTATTTACGATAAGTTCTACAGACTTCAGCTGATCTGCTTCCGATTCCAGTGCAGGAAGCTTACTAATTTCACGAAGTGTGTCAGCAAAATAGTAAAGAACGATACCAGAAGCTGCCGGAATCATACCACCAATACCTGCAACCAGGCCAAGAATGATTGGTGCGGCATACGGAATATGAAGTAAATAGCAAACCATCATCAACATGACTGCATAAGCATATCTAGGGAAGAACTTTACATAGAAGCAATAAACCAGAATAAAGAGAACAATGAATACTGCTCCCGCTTCCATAGTAACTGCAAATGAATTTACCGCCATTACAATGCCACCAACAAAGAAAAGGAAGCCATCAGGAAGTACAGAACAAAGTACCGCCATCAGGAATATCACTGCTGGTCTGCTCATAATTTCTGAATATCCGAATAACTGGCGAATCGTAAAGAATACAATAAAGCACCAGCAGAATCGAAGGACAGGTCCTACGATCTCATCATGATTTCTTAAAAAATCCCTGATATTATTTTTAATTTTCATAAGGCCTTCCATTACTCTGTCCTCCCAGTGTTATCCTCTGAAGATAAATCATCAAATTCCCCGTCAACGCTATCAATTGTTTTCTTTCTATGGGAAACTTTCTTTGCTTCCTTCTCACGAATATCGTAGAGTTTGAGAAGTTTCTTCAAATTTTTATTGTATGCCACAATGCCCTTTCTTGCGATCTGATATTTAATGGCATATACGATAAATGAATACACGAAAAAGACAGCCAATGTCAGTCCCCAGCCAAGGAGAATTTTAACCATTAGCTTATAGTAATCTGCATCATTTAAATCTTCTAGGATTTTTTCATAACGAAGCATTATATAAACACCTAGAACCAGCCAGTAAGCCACCGTGGAGGTGATCATGGTCTTAAGACAACCAAACTTAATATAATCTTCTTTGTAATAATGACTCAGCCTAAGATCACGGTCGGCTTCATTTTTTTCATAGATAGCCACCTTGGTCATAAGCTTAATTTTGATTTCATCTAACATAACGTTTCCTGCTTTTTTCTAGTTTGCACTCTTCGAATAATTTTATGTTATCTAGGTGTAAAAATCAAGAAAACAAACTTATTTACCAAGTTTCTTTTTCTGCTGATGAGCTGTGAGTCTGCTTGCAAATGTTCTTGGCAGGACTTTTGCGCCAGCCAAAACAAATCTTAAATATTTTTCTGGAACAATGATGGTCTTTCTCAGGAACATACCTCTTACGGCAGCGCGAGCACAGTCCCTTGCAGAAATTCCTTTCAAGGCAAATTCTACATTTGCCACATCATTAAATTCCGTATTCACTGGTCCCGGGCAAAGGCAGCCCACATAGATTCCGCTCCCTTCCTGACGCAGTTCTTCTGCCACTGCCACCGTGAGACTTGTAACATAAGCCTTTGTAGCATAGTAGGTTGCCATATAAGGACCTGCTGCAAGCAGTCCAGCTGAAGAAGCTGTATTTAAGATATAGCCATCAATCTTGTGATGTTTATAATACTTAATCATGAATTTCATGAGAGCCTGAACTGCCTTCACATTGGTGTTAATCATGGACTGTTCCTTGCTATTGGATGTTTCTGAAAAGGCTCCACAATCTCCAAATCCAGCATTATTCAGGAGGAACTCCACCTTCAGGTGACGAACCTTTTTACAAACCTCTTCCACTCCCTTGGAAGTAGACAAATCTGCAGAAATCACCTTACAGTCAATTCCGTAATAGCCCTCCATCTTATCAGCTAATTCCCGAAGTCTATCCTCTCTTCTTGCAATGAGACATAAATTATATCCCAATCTTGCAAAAATCTTTGCATATTCTAAACCGATACCAGAAGAGGCACCAGTAATTACCGCATATGGTCTTGTACTCATATTTTTCCTCCTATTTGCAAATAGACTGCGCAAATTCCATTTTTATTCTACTCCCGCCAGGTTCATTTGCCAAATGAATAAAAAAAACACCGCATGAGAATTTCCCATGCGGTGCATAAATCATTTTGCTTTGGTCAGAACTTACTGAGCTGATGAATCAGAAGCTGTTCCGTCTTCTGCAGACATGTCAGCATACTTAGCTGAGATAGCGTCGATTGTGCCATCTTCCTTCATCTTCTTAATGGATGCATTGATGAGTTCAAGAGTTTCTGTATCACCCTTCTTTACAGCGATAGCGTACTCTTCTGATTCGAATGCGTCGTTATCTTCAACGATCTTAAGACCAGCGTTGTCCTTTACGTACTGGTTAGCTGTAGCGGAGTCGATAACTACAACATCACACTTACCATTTGTAAGTTCAAGGATAGCTTCTGTACCCTTCTTGAATGCTTCATACTGATAACCAAGTTCCTGAACGGCAACTTCACCTGTGTAACCCTGAACGACTGCAATTGTCTTACCTTCCATATCAGAAGCCTTAGCAATTGTTGAATCTTCAGGAACAATCATAACCTGCTTAGCAACATAGTATGGATCAGAGAAATCAACTGCTTCTTTTCTTTCGTCTGTTACTGTCATACCGGCAATAACTGCATCAAGCTGTCCGTTCTTAAGAGCAACTGTAAGAGAATCGAATTCCATGTTGTTGATTTCAACTTCCTTACCGTTATCTTCAGCGATCTGCTTAATGATTTCCATATCGATACCAGAGTACTGATCGATAACACCATTGCTTGATGATACAAATTCAAATGGAGCAAACTCAGCGTTTGTACCAACAACCCACTTGTTTGAATCTGCCTTCTTGTCAGAACCGCATCCAACAAATGCTGCTGCAACAAATGCTGCAGAAAGAGCTACCGCAAAAATCTACTTAAAATTCTTTTTCATTTTTAATTACTTCCACATAAGAGGAAATAATAATAAATGAAAAAGAATTTTAAGAAGATTTTTGCTTACAGAACCTTGCTCAGGAACTGCTTTGTACGTTCATTCTGAGGATGAGCAAATACATCCTTAGGATCTCCGCTTTCTGCAACCACACCTTCATCAATGAAGAGAAGTCGTGTACCAACTTCACGGGCAAAGCCCATCTCGTGTGTTACAACAACCATTGTCATGCCGGATGCTGCCAGTTCCTTCATTACATCCAGAACTTCACCAACCATTTCAGGGTCCAATGCTGATGTAGGTTCGTCGAAAAGCATAATTTCCGGATCCATTTCCAGAGCTCTTGCAATGGCTACACGCTGCTTCTGACCACCTGAAAGCTGGGATGGATAGTTGTCTGCTCGATCAGCAAGACCAACCTTAGCTAAAAGTTCTGTACCCTTCTGAATGGCATCTTCCTTAGACATCTTGCCCAGCTTAACTGGAGCAAGGATAACATTTTCCATAATTGTAAGGTGTGGGAAAAGATTGAACTGCTGGAATACCATTCCCATCTTCTGACGCATGGCATTGATATCAACACCTGGTTCATTCATCAGTTCGCCATCAATGATAACCTCACCATCTGTTGGTTCTTCCAGAAGATTCAGGCAACGAAGGAATGTTGACTTACCAGAACCAGAAGGTCCGATAACAACGACTACTTCACCCTTATCAACATGTTCGTCAATTCCTTTTAATACTTCATGATCATCAAACTTCTTTTTTAGATTCACAGTCTGGATCATAGAAGTTCCATTGTAATTGTCAGCGATTAATTTCTCGCCATTTTTACGTGCAGCAAGAACCTTCTTCAGTCTTTCTTTTGCTGCCTTCTTAGCGGCTTTCTTTTCTGCACGAGTAGGCTTCTGAACTTCCTCCTCAGCAACCGCGCTATTTACATTCTTATTTTTCTTATCGCTCATGATATCCTCTTTCATTTCTTTTCGAAAAGTCCTTTTCCTTCACAGTAAAGCTAAGCTTATCTCTGTTCTGACTTTCTTAAACTCTTTTCATACAAACCAAGAGCAAGTGTTAAGACCTTGATAATGATGAAATAGATAATTGCTGTACCAATGAGTGGCATGAATGCTTCATAAGTTGCACTCTTAATAAAGTCACCGGCCTTCTGGATATCTACAAGACCTACGTAACCAACAATAGCTGTTTCCTTAATCAGAGTAATAAATTCATTACAAAGAGCCGGGAAAATATTCTTAATGGCCTGAGGGATTACTACAAGGCGCATAGTCATTCCACTGGAAAGTCCAAGAGAACGTCCTGCTTCTGTCTGTCCCTTATCAATAGAAAGAATACCTGCTCTGATAATTTCTGATACGTAAGCACCTGAATTAATACCAAATGCGATTGCCGCGATGATAGCCTTAGGCCACATGACCTGAGCAAAGATTACAAAGTAGATAATCATCAGCTGGGTTACCGATGGTGTACCACGGATGATATCTGTGTAAACCTTACCAATTCCTCTCAGGAACTTATTTTTAGAAAGATTGCAAAGAGCAATGAGTAAACCGATGATTACACCGAGAACTGCCGCAATCAGTGAGATTTCGATGGTAACTACCACACCGTCTCTAAGCATCTTCCAACGATCTTCTTTAATAAAACATCTATAGAATGTATGACAAACCTCTGCCCACCAATCAACTAACCACTGCGGTGCAGATATGCCTGCCTGACCAGCTAAAAGGCTGATTACACTTGAAAAACCTGACATAGTTAAACTCCTAAATAATAATATTCACAACTAAATGCAAATCATAGCATAAAGATATGTTTATGAAAAGAACTTTTTTCAGGAAAACCTTAGAATGTATAGGGCATTTCAGCCTTTTTGTTTTCAAAATTTTGGATTGCATATTTTCCAAAAAATATGCATGTTATATGCATGCATAGATTCTTGCAAATGAACTTCGCTGAGCCAAGCGCATTTGCATGGATATTAATCATAATCAACAGAAACCAGGCGGAGGCCCTGAGGTGGCATGGTGATTCCAGCCGCCTGTCTGTTCTTTGCAGCAATGATTTCAGCCATAGACTCTGGTTCTCTTTTGCCGAATCCCGCTTCCAGAATGGTTCCGGTAAGGATTCGCACCATGTTCTGTAAGAAACCATTTCCATGATAAGTCAGTCTTAAATATGGGGCATCCCATTCCACCTGGATTTTATCCACCACACGAACCGAAGGCTTTTTAAAATGGGAATTGCCACAGAAGCTCTTGTAATCGTTCATACCAGTCAGGCCCTTGGCTGCAATCTTCATTGCTTCCAGATCAGGCATAGAATCCAGCACGGTCACATACTTCCTGTCAAAAACAGGCTTGGTATCTCCATACCAGCAGGTGTACTGATAGGTCTTGCCCTTGGCATTATATCTGCTATGGAAATGAGGGGATGCAATGCTGCAGGCATCAATACTAATATCATCCGGCAGATAGTGATTCATGTAGGACTGAATTTGCTGAGCTGTTCTATGACTGTCCAGAATTACATTGGCTGGCATGGCATCTGCATGAACCCCTGCGTCTGTACGTCCCGCGGCAATAACAGTGACCAGCGTGTCGTTCACTCCTCTTTTAACAGAAGACAGATTCTTGCCATTCTTCTCTGCCTCTTCTTCCAGCATACGTGTAAGCACGGTTTCCAGTTTTCCCTGAATGGTCCACTCCTTACCAGGCTGATGCTCCCATCCCAGAAATCTTGTACCGTCATATCGCACTAAAAACTTATAATTGTTCTGCATATCTACCTTTCTATAAAAGACGCACATATCATTTGCACTAATTTCTTACAATTCTTCCTATATTATAAGGTGGATGAATCGATTGTCAAAAAGAAAGGCCCTGCGCACAAATAATTTGTATAAAACAAATGATTTTTACATTTCCATTTTTATGTCTTTCATATTATAATGTTTTGGTGTTTATTCTCTACTAAATTCAAAAAGGAGGAAGATTATGTTAGAGAAAATTTTCAAACTTAAGGAACATGACACAACAGTTCGTAAAGAAGTTGTTGCTGGTTTAACTACGTTCCTTACAATGGCCTATATTCTGGCTGTTAACCCTAATATCCTAGGAACTGTTATGGATCGTGGCGGCGTATTCGTTGCTACAGCAATCGCATCTGCTCTTGCTACATTCATCATGGCTTTCCTGGCAAACTACCCAATCGCACTTTCAGCTGGTTTGGGTCTGAACGCTTACTTCGCATACACAGTATGCCTTGGTGAGTTAGGTGGCGCTGAAAATGCTTTCACAGTGGCTCTTACAGCAGTATTTGTTGAAGGTATTATCTTCATCATCATTTCATTCTTCAAGGCTCGTGAAGCAATCGTTAATGGTATTCCTGCAAACTTGAAGAACGGTATCTCAGCTGGTATCGGTCTCTTCGTAGCATTCATTGGTCTGCAGAATGCAAATATCATCGTAGCTAGTGATTCTACTAAGGTTGACCTTGGTAGCTTCAAGAATCCAGAAGTTGCTCTTGCACTGATTGGTTTCCTGATTATCCTTATACTTGTTCATTACAACGTTAATGGTGCAGTTCTCATCGGTATCCTTGCAACTTGGGTACTTGGTATTATTGCTGAACTGATTGGCTGGTATAAGGTTGATGTAGACGCTGGTGTTTACAGCCTTATCCCTTCATTCGCTGGTGGTCTTCACCTCGATGGTCTTAAGAACACAGCTTTCCACCTCAACTTCAAGTGGGCTGGTTCTAACATCATTCAGTTCATCGCAATCACTTTCTCATTCCTCTATGTTGACTTATTCGACACAGTTGGAACTGTAGTTGCTGTTGCTGATAAGGCTAATCTTCTTAACGAAGATGGAACTCTTCCACGCGCTGGTAAGGTTCTCATGGCTGATGCTATTGGTACAACAGCTGGTGCCCTTCTTGGTACATCTACTGTAACTTCATTCGTTGAGTCTTCTGCCGGTGTTGCTGCTGGTGGCCGTACAGGTCTTACAGCTG
>Ga0129311_1001090_pt1 | contig 20437 bp, 20 predicted proteins | sample Go1ome_FD_94435 | JGI IMG/M metagenome (GOLD analysis project Ga0129311, IMG submission 94435) | Western lowland gorrila individual fecal microbial communities from Wisconsin, USA - Go1022B metagenome | ecosystem: Host-associated > Mammals > Digestive system > Large intestine > Fecal | place... | reverse complement strand
TGCCGCATCCGTAAGCCAGCTTACGCTGGCAACGGCTGCGCTATACCCGCAAGGGGTATGCCGCATCCGTAAGCCAGCTTACGCTGGCAACGGCTGCGCTATACCCGCAAGGGGTATGCCGCATCCGTAAGCCAGCTTACGCTGGCAACGGCTGCGCTATATTTCAAGTTTTTCAAACAGCAAGATTGGGGCAAAAGATCCGTTGCTGTCCGCAGACGCAATTATGCGGTGTTGCCTTAGGTATTACGCGGATCCGATTTGTCAAACCAGGCGGTAAATTCCCGCAGAACCTTGAAAAAAGTATCAATTTCTTCGGGGGTACAGCTTGTGCCAATATTCTCCCTGGTTCTTCTGACGCTTTCACAGTCGTACAGACGATGGACACGGCTCAGTTCTTTTCCCATAGGCGTTGTATAGAGATGTGCATTGCGCAGATCCTCTACCATTTTGCGCATGATCAGCCCTTTCTTTTCCAGCTTTGAAACCAGCTGACTCATTGCGCCGTTTGTGCGGCTGTAATGGGCGGCCAGCTGAGAAACGGTGATCCCGGGTTGATCGTCAATTTTTGTCAGAGTGTGTGCCTCCGCCATAGTGACAGAGGGACCATAGCCGTAATCCTTACTTTTGGCGCTGTGGGTGTAGTAAAGAACGACGAAACGGTAGAGCAATTCTGACTCTGTATACAAAGAGGTGTCCTGTTCGGAAATAAAGGGGCGTAACTCTGAAAGCTGGCTCATCATCGTGTTGCGCGCGTGCTTCGTAAAAATGGTGCGGCAGAGAGAATTGTGCGCGCGATTCCTTTCTTAATATCTGTAAAATGGTTGTTTTCCTACTACAAGTGCAATACTTGCCGCATTTATCGCATAATGGGAAGATATATCTGATATGTATTTATATTATACCAAAAAACAGATATTGTCCAGAGAAATGTTCCCTGATTGTGTAAAAAACAGAAAGCAGGATTCGGCTGATCACCTGTAATGCATCGCTGCGCAGACCTTTCAGAACCCTTTTTCTCTTTACCCCATCCCGGAAGGAGCGTCCACCGAGGCAATCTGCGAAGCAATCTGAATTCTATCGCTGTCTGCCCCACAATTCCTTTGACTGTTTCCGGGGATTCTGGTATAATGCTGTCAGAAAACTATGGGCATTGCCCCTTTGGAGGAACCGTTATGAGAATGAGAAGAATGCGGAATCTGGAACCCCGCATGGAAAAGTGTGCCGATTATCGGATCGGGGATCCGGCAGCTCACAAGGGCAGCTGGCGGCAGTTGAAGCCGGACTGCACCGCACTGTGGGTGGAGGTAGGCTGCGGCAAGGGTAAGTTCACTGCCGAGACCGCCCAGGCAAATCCGGATGTGCTGCTGATCGCCGTGGAGCGGTGCCGGGAAGCCATGGTGGTGGCCATGGAAAAGGCGCGAGACATGGGCCTGACCAATGTGTACTACATCGACATGGACGTTGCCAACATTGAGGATATTTTTGCCCCCGGAGAGATCGACCGGCTGTTCATCAACTTCCCCGACCCCTGGCCCCGGAAGAAGAACGCCAAGCGCCGTCTGACCCACCGGGGCTTCCTTAACAAGTATTGCCGGGTGGTGCGCCAGGGGGGCGAATTCCACTTTAAGACCGACAATGCGCCCCTGTTTGCGTTCAGTCTGGAGGAGTTCGCCGCCTGCGGTCTGGAGGTCAAGAACCTGACCTTCAATCTGCACAAGGATGGCATCGTGGGCATTATGACCGGCTATGAGGAAAAGTTCCACAGCCTGGGTACCCCCATCAACCGCTGTGAGGTGGTGTGCAAGCCCTTTGTCCTGCCGCCGGAGGAAAAGAAGCAGCCGGAAACGGAAGAGGCAGAACAATGAGCACCTACCATGCAGGAGCCTGCGATGTGGCGGTGATCGGCGCCGGACACGCAGGCATTGAAGCGGCGCTGGCCGCAGCACGGCTGGGACTGCACACCATTCTGTTTACCATCAACCTGGATGCCGTGGGCAATCTGCCCTGCAACCCGGCCATCGGCGGCACAGGCAAGGGCCATCTGGTGCGGGAGATCGACGCACTGGGCGGGGAAATGGGACTGGCGGCGGATCACAGCTGCATCCAGTACCGGATGCTCAACCGGGGCAAAGGCCCTGCGGTCCACTCCCTCCGGGCCCAGGCCGATCGGCGGCGGTATCAGGAATACATGAAACACACCCTGGAGCTGCAGCCCGGTCTGGAGCTGAAGCAGGGGCAGATCGTGCAGATCCTGACCCGGGAGGGGAAGGTCACCGGGGTGCGCACCCAGCTGGGAGCCATTTACGATGCCAAGGCCGTAATTGTTGCCGCCGGAACCTATCTGGACAGCACCATTATCACCGGACAAAGCGTGATCTCCTCCGGCCCGGATGGGATGCACCCCAGCCACGGCCTTGCCGATGATCTGCGCAGTCTGGGTCTGCATCTGCGCCGGTTCAAAACCGGAACGCCCCCCCGGATCAACCGCCGGAGCATCGACTTTTCCAAAATGGAATTGCAGCCGGGGGATGACAAGGCAGAGCCCTTTTCCTTCCGGACGGAAAATCGGGTGAACAACACCGCCGTGTGTTACCTGACCTATACCAATGAAAAGACCCACGCCATCATCCGGGAAAATCTGTCCCGCAGCCCCCTGTATGACGGCTCCATCTCCGGCGTCGGCCCCCGGTACTGCCCCAGCATCGAGACGAAGCTGGTTCGGTTCCCGGATAAGGACCGGCATCAGCTGTTCATTGAGCCCTGCGGCCTGAACACCGAGGAAATGTACATTCAGGGCTTTTCCTCCAGCCTGCCTGAGGATGTGCAGATCGCCATGGTGCGCACCATCCCCGGCCTGGAGCAGGCGGAAATGATGCGCCCGGCCTATGCCATTGAATATGAGTGCGTGGATCCCACCCAGCTAAAGCCCACCTTGGAGACCAAGGTGGTGGAAAATCTCTACGGCGCAGGCCAGTTCAACGGCACCTCCGGCTATGAGGAGGCCGCCGCCCAGGGCCTGATTGCCGGGATCAATGCGGCCTTGAAGCTGCAGGGCAAGCCTCCCTTTATCCTGACCCGGGACACCAGCTACATCGGCACCCTGATCGACGATCTGGTGACCAAGGGCACCGAGGAGCCCTACCGGGTGATGACCAGCCGATGCGAGTACCGGCTGCTGCATCGGCAGGACAACGCCGACCAGCGGCTGACCCATCTGGGTGCGGCAGTGGGCTTGGTTTCTCAAGAGCGGCTGCATCAGGTGGAGGAAAAATATGCCCAGGTGGCCCGGGAGATCCGCCGTCTGGAGGGCAGCGGCGTTCCCGGCTCTCCGGCGCTGAATGCCATGCTGGAGGCCAAGGGCAGCGCCCCGGTGGAAAGCTCCGCCCGGCTTGCCGACCTTTTGCGCCGCCCTCAGATCGGCTATGCAGACATTGCCCCCTTTGATGCCGCGCGTCCGGAACTGTCTGCTGCGGTGACGGAGGAAGTGGAGATCCAGATCAAGTACGCCGGATACCTTGCCCGGCAGGAAAAGCAGGTGGCGGAATTCCGCCGGGAGGAATCCCGGCTGCTGCCAGCGGACATAGACTACAACGCCGTCACCGGCCTGCGGCTGGAAGCCAGGGAAAAGCTGTCCCGGATCCGCCCGGTGTCCATCGGCCAGGCCAGCCGGATCTCCGGTGTCAGCCCCTCGGATATTGCCGTTCTGCTGATCTATCTGGCAGGATAAGCGGGAGCGGAAATTGGGTGGCACCATCTGCGTAGGGGCGGCTTCGCCGCCCGGCGCATCGAAATATTTGCGGCAGTGATTTGACGGCGCAGAGGGCTAGTCGGCAGGAATCCGGCGGCGCAGCCGCCCTTGGCTCCCCCTATGGGGGAGCTGGCAAGCGAAGCGAGCCTGAGAGGGCGTATGCAGTGGCAAATATGGGAAAATGCGGAGATTGCTGCTTATGTACCCTCTCAGTCACGACCACCACCCACTATCGAACCGGGTGACCCCCAACGGTGTTGGTCTACTGCCAGAGTCACAGACTCGAATTGCCAGCGGGTGCTAAGTCGCCCTCTCAGTCACGGCTGCGCCGTGCCAGCTCTCCCAAAGGGAGAGCCAAGGGGCGGGCGTTGCCCGCCCAGCGCATGGAAATTTTTGCGGCAGTGATTTGACGGCATTATCCGCCCGGCTGTTTCCCTATGGGGCAGCATTACGCTCCAAAACAAAAAACCGCCCCGGTAGTCAGCAAGGCGTTGACAAACCGGGGCAGATGCGGTATAGTATACATATAGAGGGTACTACCAGTAGGACGGTTCCCCAAATGCGATTAAGAGATAACCGTTACTTTGGAGAGTGGGCGGTTATCTCTTATTCTTTGCCTGTAAAACAACAGCAATGATAGTAGCAATCAGTGTGCAAAATTGAAATAATTCGCTCCATGTAACCACAACTACCACCCCCTTTCATGAAGGGGGCAAATAAGAAATAGAAATCACCCCCGAAAAGATCCGAGGGGAACCGCCTACCGGGGTACTGGTAGTACCGTTTGCAAGCATACCACACCCTTTGACAAAATGCAACACAAAACCGGGACATGAACCAAGTCGGTCGTGTCCCGGATTTTTTACGGGATGGTTGGCGGTGCCATCGAATTACTGGTACATTGACGGCACGACCACCGTCACCTGCGGGCATCCGGGAGCATAGGATATCCGGAGGTGATTTTTTGGCTATTGTGAAAACGGATGTACCGATGACCCCGGAGCTGTATCACCGAACGGTGCAGCTTTTGGCGGAAAAGTATCCCTTTTTGGGAACGGAGGTGCTGACCAACACGGCCTATGGCCGCCCGGTCTGGGCCATTACCCTGGGAACCGGGGAGCGGCGGGTGATTTACTCCGGGGCTCACCATGCCAATGAATGGATCACGACCACCCTGCTTTTGAAATTTGCCGAGGACTGCGCCAGGGCTTACCAGACCAATGGAGAGATCGGGGGATGCAGGGGAGAGGATCTGTGGCGGGAAGCGACCATCAACCTGGTCCCTATGGTGAATCCGGATGGGGTGGCACTGGTCACCGGGGAGCTGTCCTCCGGCAGCCGGGAACTGGCCCGGGCGGAGGAGATCGCCGCCCATTTTCCCCAGATCCCCTTCCCGGAGGGCTGGAAAGCCAATTTGAAGGGGGTGGATCTGAACCTGCAATACCCCGCCGGGTGGATGCTGGCCCGGGAGATCAAATTCTCCGAGGGCTATGACCGCCCCGCTCCCCGGGACTATGTGGGCAGAGCACCATTGAATCAGCGGGAGAGTCTGGCGCTGGCAGAGTACACCGAGGAGATTGACCCGGCACTGGTACTGGCCTACCACACCCAGGGGCAGGTGATTTACTGGCGGTTCCGGGACTATCAGGTGCCTGGAGCCAAGGCACTGGCAGAGGAATTTGCCCGGCTCAGCGGCTACGCCCTGGCAGAGGTACCTTACGAGTCCGGCTTTGCCGGGTACAAGGATTGGTTCATTCAGAATTTCCGCCGCCCCGGCTTTACCATTGAAGCAGGACTGGGGGAAAATCCCCTGCCGATCACCCAGTTTGATGAGATCTACCGGCAGAACCTGGGGATCCTGTTGACGGCGGCAATGCCGTAAACCTCGCGAAAAGAGGATCCGGGACATCTTTTTTTCAGATGTCCCGGTTTTTGTGACAAAAATTTGATTTCCTAAATCTCAATAATATTGACATTCTAACGGTTGTTAGGTATAATTGTATCTAACAATCGTTAGAAAGGATGGGCAAATAATGGGTGATACAAAACAGAAAATATTAGAAGTATCTTTAGACCTCTTTTCTCAAGAGGGATTTTCAGCAGTATCTATTAGAGATATTTGTGCTCAAGTCAAGATTAAAGAAAGCTCTGTTTATTATCATTTTAAGAATAAACAAGCTATTTTCGATGAGTTGATTTGTCGTTTTGAGCAAGTAGCAACTGATATGATGACACAATTAGAACAAGCATTTGCAGAACAACCTTGCTTTATTGAAAAGCCTTTTTATCAAATTGTGTGTGATACATTTTTTGAAAGTTATCTTATGGACGATTTTTGCAATAAAATAATGCGACTTCTTTTAATTGAACAATTTGGTAATTTGGAAGTTCAAAAAATATATGACCGCTGGATGTTTACAGAGCCGCTTGAATTTCAAAGCAAGATGTTTTATACACTAATGAAAATAGGAGTAATCCCACACACAGATAGTGCGTATTTAGCTATTAAATATTATGCTCCAATTCATTTTTTTGCTCAAAGATGGCTGTTTAGTGGGACATTATCAGAAGAACAAAAAAACGCTTTTCGGAAAGCTGCTTATCAGCATATTGAAAAATTTTTTGTAGAGATAGAGGTGGCATAATGCTAAACATTGTAATCACAGGTGCAAATCAAGGAATTGGGTATTATTTTACGGAACAGGCTCTAAAAAATGGGAACAAGGTTGCTGTTTTGGATTTAGAAACAGATAATTTAGAAATTTTAGAACAGTCATATCCAAACAGGCTGTTCTACTACAAAACGGATGTATGCAAAGAAATGCAAATCCGTACCGCTATTGCCGACATCATTGAGAAGTTTCAAAAAGTAGATATTGTCATTCATAATGCTTGTCTTTGTACTTTTGACAAAGAAGCTGATACTGATTTTTCTACTTATGAACAGGTTTTTGATGTGAATTATTATGGGGCACTTCGTTTAGTAAAAAGTATATTACCTTATATGCAGACACAAAAAAATGGAAAAGTTATTTTTACAAGTTCGGGAGTGGGTGTTACAGGATTTATTGGACTATCGCCTTATGCTTCAACTAAAGGTGCATTAGAAGCCTTGGCAAAATGTCTTAACTTGGAATATGCTTCTGACGGTATTTCTTTCCACATTATTCACCCGCCACTCACCCGGACGAAATCGGCAGAGCCGTTACCTGTACCAAAAGCATTTATGGCAGACCCCAAAAAAGTAGGCTATGGAATTGCAAACCATATTTCTTCCAGACATTTTATCCTGTGCCACAACTTTTTACAAAAAGTCCAGACGCTTACCTGTTATCTTTTCCCAATAAAAATGGGCAGGTTAATGTCGAAAATGACATTGCGATATATAGGTAACAAACAATAAATACTGAAAGGTAAAAATAGTATGACCTCAAAATGGATACTCTGTCCTGTTTGTGGTAATAAAACCCGTAACAGACTTAGAGAGGATACTGTCTTGAAAAACTATCCTCTTTACTGTCCGAAATGTAAACAGGAAACTTTAATCAATGCTTATAAATTGAATATATCAGTTATCAAAGAGCCAGATGCACAGACGCAGAGCCGATAACACATTAGGTTAAATTCTTATGGTTATCGGTTCTTTCTTTTTATGGTAACTAAACGTACTACGCGATTGCTGATATTTTACCAACAACAAAGCCGTTACTCTAACGGGAAACGATTGTTGCAGCGTTAAGCGGCGGTTTTGAAAATACAATCAAAGCCGCTTTTTTTCACAAAAATTGTTGCATTTCTTTTGACAATGTGCTATATTTCTAAATTGGTAGATTATGATATTTTAACTCTGGCAACACCGCACAATTGCGTCTGCGGACAGCAGCGGATCTTTTGCCCCAATCTTGCAGTTTGGAAAACTTGAAATATAGCGCAGCCGTTGCCAGCGCAGCTGGCTTACGGATGCGGCACACCCCTTGCGGGTGCATACAGTATTCCTCGATTTTCCAAACTTTATCTTGGGGCAAAATCTCTCGCTGCTGTCTCTTGCCGAATTATGCGGTGCTGCCCTCTAAAAAGGAGATAGAGATATGGCATCTCAGGATAAAATTCGCAACATTGCAATCATTGCTCACGTTGACCACGGTAAGACCACTCTGGTGGACGAACTGCTGAAGCAGGGCGGCATTTACCGGGAAAACCAGGCCACCCAGGACAGAGTCATGGACTCCGGCGACCTGGAGCGGGAGCGGGGCATCACCATCCTGGCAAAGAACACCTCCGTGCACTACAAGGACTACAAGATCAACATTGTGGATACCCCGGGCCACGCGGACTTCGGCGGCGAGGTGGAGCGCATTCTGAAAATGGTCAACGGCGTTATTCTGCTGGTAGACGCAGCAGAGGGCCCCATGCCCCAGACCCGTTTCGTTCTGCAAAAGGCACTGGAGCTGGGCCACAAGGTCATCGTGGCCGTCAACAAGGTGGACAAGCCCGATGCCCGTGTCCATGAGGTCATGGACGAGGTTCTGGAGCTGCTGCTGGATCTGGACGCCACCGACGAGCAGTTCAACTCTCCCACCGTGTTCTGCTCCGGCCGTCAGGGTACCGCATCCTACAGCCCCGATGAGGCCGGTAAGGATCTGACCCCCTTGTTTGAGACCATCGTCAACTATATTCCCGCACCCCAGGGTGACGAGAACGGCCCCCTGCAGCTGCTGGTTTCCTCCATTGACTACAATGAGTATGTGGGCCGGATCGCTGTGGGCCGTGTGGAGCGGGGCACCATCAAGGTCAACCAGGAAGTCACCATCTGCGACTACCATGACCCTGACTTCAAGGCCAAGGGCAAGGTGGTGGCTCTGTATGAGTTTGACGGCCTGGGCAAGAACCCCGTCCAGTCTGCCTCCGCAGGCGAGATCGTGGCCCTGTCCGGCATGGCAGATATCACCATCGGCCGCACCCTCTGCGCACCCGATGCTGTGGAGGCCCTGCCCTTCGTGAAGATCTCCGATCCCACCATTGAAATGACCTTCTCCGTCAACGACTCTCCCTTTGCCGGTAAGGAAGGCAAGTTTGTCACCTCCCGCAACCTCCGGGACCGCCTGGAGAAGGAGCTGCTGAAGGACGTATCCCTGCACGTTACCGAGCAGGGCACCGATTCCTTCAACGTGGCAGGCCGTGGCGAAATGCACCTTTCCATTCTGATGGAGACCATGCGCCGGGAAGGCTATGAGTTCTCCGTTTCCACCCCCCGTGTCCTGACCAAGGAGATCGACGGCAAGATCTGTGAGCCCATCGAGCGGATGGTTGCCGACGTCCCTGAGGAGTGCATGGGCAGCGTTATCGAAAAGATGGGCCGCCGGAAGGGCGACCTGCTGAGCATGACCCCCATGGGCAGCCGCTACCGTCTGGAGTTCCTGGTTCCCTCCCGGGGCCTGTTCGGCTACCGCAGCGAGTTCCTCACCGATACCAAGGGCGAGGGCATCATGTCCTCCGTGCTGGACAGCTACGCACCCATGAAGGGCGAGATCGAGCGTCGTCTGGTGGGCTCTCTGATTGCCCACGAGTCCGGCGAGGCTGTGGCCTACGGCTTGGGCGCAGCCCAGGAGCGTGGCACCCTGCTGATTGGACCCGGCACCCCGGTGTACGCCGGTATGGTGGTGGGCATTTGCAGCCGCAACGAGGATATGACCGTCAACGTCTGCAAGCGCAAGCAGCTGACCAATATGCGTGCCGCCGGTTCTGACGATGCCATCCGGCTGGTTCCCCCCAAGATCATGTCTCTGGAGCAGTGCCTGGAGTTCCTGGCAGACGATGAGCTGCTGGAATGCACCCCCAAGAGCCTGCGGATCCGCAAGCGGGAGCTGGATCACGGCCTGCGTATGCGCAACCTGATGAAGAAGCGCGCCCAGGAGCAGGGCTAATGAAACGCCTGGTCTGTCTGGCACTGCTGGCCCTGCTGCTCACCGGCTGTGCCGGGGCGGCTGAGGAGGACACCACGCCCCAGACGGAAACTGCCGTCACCGTGACCCAGGCCGCTGCCGAGGAAACCACTCACCCCACCCAGCCGCCGGAAACCCGGATGGTATTCACCTTCGCCGGGGACTGCACCCTGGGCTGTCACACCCTGCATACCCATGCAGGCTACGGCTTTCTGATGACCGTAGGGGAAAGCTACGACTATCCCTTCCAGAATGTCCGCCAGTGGTTTGAAAATGACGATTTCACCATGGTGAATCTGGAGGGCGTTTTGGGAGACAAGGGCCAGCCTGCCGGAAAGCGATATGCCTTCCGGGGGCCTGCCTCGTATACCAATATCCTGACCCGAAGCTCCGTGGAGGCGGTGACCATCGCCAACAACCACACCCTGGACTACGGGGAGGAGGGCTATGCCGAAACCAAGGGGATTCTGGACAAGGCCCGGATTCCCTATGTGGAAACCAACAAGACCAAGCTGCTCACTCTGGAAAACGGCGTGACCGTGGGCTTGTACGGCAGTGTCTACAATAGCGTAGACCCCGAAGCCGTGGTGGCTGGCATTGCGGAACTGAAGCAGCAGGGGGCGGATATCATCATCTATGCGCCCCACTGGGGAACGGAGCATTCCTTCCGTCCCACCCAGGAGCAGAAGGATCTGGGACGTGCGGCCATTGATGCCGGGGCAAACCTGGTCTACGGCTGCCACCCCCATGTGCTTCAGCCCATTGAGGAATACGGCGGCGGTGTGATTTTCTATTCCCTGGGCAATTTCAGCTTCGGCGGAAACATCTACCCGGCAGACTACGACACCGCCATCATCCAGCAGGAGATCATCCTGACGGAAAACGGCGAAGTCACCCTGGGGGAGCGCACCATCGTTCCGTGCAGCATCAGCTCCATAGAAAAGCGGAACAACTACCAGCCCACCCCTTATCCCAAGGGCACGGAAGCCTATGAGCGGGTTCTCAGCAAACTGGACGGCACCTATGCTGGATCTAATTTGCCAATTTCCTAGGGAAACTCAGAAAAAACAGTTGACCTGACTTTCATTTTCGGTTATAATGATTTCCAATGACTGTTATGGTCATTTTCCTGTGTGTTGCTGCGGCCGGATTCCCGGCTGTTGAGCATAAGACCATTTTATCAATCAGGAGGTGTAATGTAATGAAGCGTACCTATCAGCCCAGCAATCGTCATCGTTCCAAGGTCCATGGCTTCCGCCAGAGAATGGCAACCGCCAATGGCCGCAAGGTTCTGGCCCGCCGCCGTGCAAGAGGCCGCAAGGTTCTGTCCGCCTAAGTGCAGATCCGTGGGTGACATCACAAACGGAATAATCGCGCAAAAGCGAAACGGGAGCTACAGCGGGGTGAATGTGAAATTCGCCCCGCTCCCTTTTTATCGGGAGACCGTCCCTGGGGCGCTTTCTCTGAAAGGATGGTTAGTATGCAGTTTTCCAGTGCGTTGAAGCTCAATCACATTTTCCGCCGCCTGTACCATACCTCCGGCCATGCAGATGCCTATTTGGTGCTGTACGCCCGGAAAAACCGGATCCAGAGCAACCGGGTGGGCATTACCGTCAGCAAAAAGCTGGGTAAGGCCCATGTCCGCAACCGGGTTCGCCGCCGTCTGCGGGAAGTTTATCGTCTCAATGAGGCGAAGTTCAAGCCCGGATGGGATATTGTGGTGGTGGCCCGCTCCAAGGCGGTGGATGCCCCCTTTGACAAGCTGACAGCCAGCTACCTGGCCCTCGCTGCAAAAGCCGGTATCCTGGGAGAGGATACCCCATGAAAAAGCTGCTTCTGCTGCTGATCCGTTTCTACCAAAGCGCGATTTCTCCCTGGTTTCCGGCCAGATGCCGATTTCGCCCCACCTGCAGCGCCTATGCTTACGAAGCAATTTGCAAATACGGAGCCATTCGGGGCGGCTGGCTCGCCCTGCGGCGGCTGCTGCGCTGCCATCCCTTCTATCGGGGGGACTATTTTGACCCCGTACCGTGACTTCCAGAATTTTAAGGAGGAACGTCCATGATTCTCGCATTCAAATTGTCCAACCTGGTCACCGTACCCTTCGGTTGGCTGCTGGGTTTCCTGTATGAGAATACCCACAACTATGGCTTTGCCATGATCCTGTTCGCACTGGCTGTTCAGCTGGTGCTGACCCCCATCAACGCCAAATCCAAGAAGAGCATGATGAAGCTCTCCCGCATCCAGCCCAAGATGCAGGAGCTTCAGAGAAAATATGCCAACGACCCTCAGAAGCAGAATGAAGCTATGCGTAAGCTCCAGGAGGAAGAGGGCGCAGCTATGGGCATGGGCGGCTGCCTTTGGAGCCTGGTGCCCCTGCTGATCCTGTTCCCCCTGTTTACCGTGATCCGGGAGCCCATCACCTACATCCTGGGCCAGAGCACCGAGGTCACCCAGCAGATCATTGACGTGATCAAGGCCAACGCTCCCGAGCTGTTTACCGGCAACGCCTACTACCATCAGGTGGTGGCTGCCAGTGCCATTTCCCAGTATGCCACCCAGATCCAGGAAGCCGTTCCTGGCATCAGCCAGGTGGTGCTGGAGGGCATCAACTTCGATTTTATGGGTATCAACCTGGGAGCAATTCCCCAGTTTAACGTGTTTTCCGCAACCTGGGTGTGGAACTGGGCCCATGTGGGCGCATTCCTGATCCCTGTGGTCTCTGCCGCTTCCCAGGTGATGCAGATGTGGGTCACCCAGAAGACCAACGACTCCCTGGTGACCAACGAAAAGGGCATCCAGGATAAGGAAATGGCCGAGAACTCCCAGACTGCCCAGACCAACAAGATGATGATGTGGATGATGCCCCTGATGAGCCTGTGGATCGGCTTCACCGTGTCCGCAGGTCTGAGCCTGTACTGGTTCATCGGCGGTGTGTTCCGCATGATCACCGACCCCATTATGACCAAGCACTACCGCAAGATCTATGATGCCGAGGATGCCGAGCGTCTGCGCCGGGCTATGGAGCAGGATCGGCTGGAGGCCGAAAAGGAGCGCATCCGTGCCGAGCGCCGTGCTGCCAACCCCGACGGCATCACCACCAATACCAGCAAGAAGAAGCTGCAGAAGCAGCAGCGTGACCAGGAGCAGGCAGAAAAGGATGCCGCCGCCCGGGAGTATGCCGCCAAGCGAGGCATTGCCCAGGAGGAGGAGCCCAGCGTCATGTCCGGTATTCCCAACCGTCCCTACTGCCGGGGCCGGAACTATGATCCTGATCGTTACGCTTCTACGGAGGAATAAGTCATGGAAAAGACCATTATCACCAGCGGCAAGACCATTGATCTGGCCCTGGACGCAGCCCTGGCCCAGTTGGGCCTGAGCCGCGACGATATCACCTATCAGGTGCTGGCACTGCCCAAGTCCGGTTTCCTGGGCTTCGGCGCACAGCCTGCCAAGGTGCAGGTGTGCTATGAGGTCCCCGATCCCGCTCCCGCACCTGCAGAGCCGGAGAAGCCCAAGTCCGCTCTGGGTTCCGCTTCCCGCTCCAAGCCCAAGGCTGCCGCTCCCGTGGTGAAGAAGCCTGAGCCCCCCAAGCCGGAGGCTCCCGAAAAGAAGCCGGAGGCCCCCAAGCCCCAGGCTCCCAAGGCCGAAGAACCCAAGCATGACAATCACAGACCCGAAAGAAAGCCCGAAGCTCCCAGACAGGAAAAGCCCAAGGCCCCCAGACAGGAGCGGCCCAAGGCAGAGCCCAGGAAGGAAGTCCCCGTGAGGCCCTACACCGCACCCGAAGCCGGTTCCGTGGAGGAGAAGATTGAAGTTTTCCTGAAGGGCCTGATGGAGCGCATGGGTTCCCAGGCCAACGCCCAGTGCACCAAGGTCGATGCCAACACCTATAAGGTGGAGCTGGTGGGCGAGGATCTGGGTTACCTCATCGGCCGCCGGGGCGATACCCTGGATGCCATCCAGCACCTGGCCAACTACACCATTAACCGGGGTGTGGAAGGTCACATCCGCATCAATGTGGATGCCGAGTGCTATCGGGAGAAGCGGGAGGAGAGCCTGCGCCGCTATGCCCGGAAGAAGGCACAGCAGGTGCTGAAGGCCCGCCGCCGCACCACCCTGGAGCCCATGAATGCCTACGAGCGCCATGTGATCCATGCCGCCCTGCAGGAGATGGACAACATCACCACCCACTCCACCGGCACCGAGCCCAACCGCCGGGTGGTTATCGAATACGTTCGGTAATTTCCCCTACATAAACAAAGAAATCTCCCCGGAAAGCATATCTGCTGCCTTCCGGGGAGGATTTTTTTGATTAGGGCAGCACCGCATAATTCGGCAAGAGACAGTAGCGAGAGATTTTGTTCCAAGATAAAGTTTGGAAAATCGAGGAATACTGTATGTATTTCCGATTTTTCAAACTGCAAGATTGGGGCAAAAGATCCGCTACTGTCCGCAGACGCAATTGTGCGGTGTTGCCTTAGAGGTTATTCGGTTTCTTTTTTTCCTTCCTGGGATTCCAGAGCGGCGGCCTTTTTGGCGGCCTTCTTTTCCTTCCGGCGGGCCCGGGGCTTCCGGGTGACAAACCACAAAGCTGCCAGCACAGCGGCCCATACCACAAGGTAGGGAAGGTTAGACAGGAACCATACCACGAAATTCACGGCACCTTCTCCCACGCCCTTCAGGCTGCTGCGGAAGCCGTCCTGGATCCGCTGGCCCACGGTGCGTTCCGGGGCGGGGGTGTATTCCTGCACCTGGCTGATGGACAGGTGAATGGTGGCGTAGTCCACCTGGTTGTCATACAGCCGCAGGCGGGAGGTGTACAGCTCCAGGTCATAGCGCACCTGAGACAGTCGTGCTTCAATTTCCAGCAGGTCGGACATGGTCTCCGCCTTTGCCATCAGCTCCAGCAGACGGCTTTCCTCGGTTTTCAGGGCGGTTACCTTGCTGTCGGTGGCGGTGTAGTTCAGAGTGATGTCCTCCCGGCTGATCTGCTTGGAGGTGATGTTGGCTGCGCCGGAGACGGCCTGGGTGAAGGCGTCCACATCTTCGGCAGGGATCCGAATGGTCAGGTCGGCGGAGCGGTACCGGCGGGCGGAGTAGGCCGAGCCGTTGTAGATCTCCTGGTTTTCAATGTAGCCCTGCATCTGCTGGATCTGCTGATCCAGCTGGGTCAGCAGCACCTCCAGATCCTCAGTCTCGGCGTTCAGGTAGACGGTGATGACCCATTTCCGGTTCTGGGGCAGGGAAGGGGCCTCGCCGCCGGCATCGGCTTTCACATCGGAAGATGGGCTGTTGAAGGCTCCGGCGGCCTCTGTGTCATAGCATATTTCTTCCGGGGTCTGGGCGGGCATGCCGTTATCGGCGGCGTACTTGGACTGGCTGGCGCCGCCGCAGCCGGTCAGCAAGGTCAGCACCATCAGGGCTGACAGAAGCAGTGCGGTCCATTTTTTCATTTTCATAACCTCCTTTGTGGGATTGGGTTTCCTCCAATTCCAATTTTAGCAAAAAAGGAGGGAGCTTTCAATCACATCATTGTTAATTTTGCATGAATAACCCTTGAAAACAGCCTTTTTTTTCAGTATAATAGGGGCACGAACGGAGGTAGTCAAACAATGGCAAAGCTGTATTTCAAATACGGCGCCATGGGCTCCAGCAAGACCGCCCAGGCGCTGATCACCAAATATAACTATGAAGAAAATGACCTGCGGGTTTGGCTCATCAAACCCAGCGCCGACACCCGGGACGGGATGCAGACCCTGCGCAGCCGCATCGGTCTGGAGGCCCAGGTGGAGGTCATTCCCCCGGAGATGGACATTTTGGAGCGGTTTCGTCAGACCCAGGCAGGGCAGTGCGATGTGATCATTGCCGACGAGTGCCAGTTCCTGACCGAGCAGCAGATCGACCAGCTGCGCTCCATTGTCAACGATTATAACATTCCCGTCATGTGCTTTGGTTTACGCACGGACTTTCTCACCCGGCTCTTTCCCGGAAGCCGCCGCCTGATGGAGGTGGCGGATACCATTCAGGAGATCAAGACCATCTGCGACTGCGGCGCAAAGGCCACGGTCAACGCCCGTGTGGTGGACGGCTATATCGTCACCCAGGGCGCGCAGGTGGTGCTGGGGGGCAATGACAGTTATATTGCCATGTGCCACAAGTGCTATGTCCGGGGCATTCGGGAACACAAGAAAATCAAACTTCACCACCACTAAAAGGAGAGATCAACCATGGAACTGAAAGATATTCTGGCAAAATGCGACCATACCCTGCTGGCACAGACCGCAACCTGGGCGGACATCCGGGCCCTGTGTGATGACGGCATGAAGTACCACTGCGCCAGCGTGTGCATCCCGGCCTCCTTTGTCAAGCAGGCCAAGGAATATGTGGGCGACCGCCTGCCCATCTGCACCGTTATCGGCTTCCCCAACGGCTACGCAACCACCGCCGCCAAGTGCTTCATGGCCACTGATGCCGTGGACAACGGCGCAGACGAGGTGGATATGGTCATCAACATCGGCTGGGCCAAGGAGGCAAGATGGGAGGACATCACCACCGAGATTGCCGCTGTGAAGGCCGCCTGCAAGGGAAAGCTGCTGAAGGTCATCATTGAGACCTGCCTGCTCACCGATGAGGAGAAGATCGCCCTGTGCAAGTGCGTTTCCGACTCCGGGGCAGACTACATCAAGACCTCCACAGGCTTCTCCAAGGCCGGTGCCACCTTTGCCGATGTGGCGCTGTTTGCCAAGCACGTTGCCCCCCATGTGAAGATCAAGGCCGCCGGCGGCATTTCCAGCATCGAGGATGCCCAGAAGTTCCTGGAGCTGGGTGCCAGCCGCCTGGGAACCAGCCGGGTGGTAAAAATCGCCAAGGGCCTGGAAAACGACGGTACTTACTAAGAAAAGGAGTGTATCTTATGGCTGAATTTGCAGTAACACCCCATATTCGTGTGGAAGATCCCATTGGCTTCGGCAAGACCGTGCTGATGCCCGGCGACCCGCTGCGGGCAAAGTTCATTGCGGAAAACTTCCTGGAAAACCCGGTGCTGGTGAACAATGTCCGGGGGGTCAACGGCTACACCGGCTACTACAAGGGGGTAAAGGTGTCCGTTATGGCCTCCGGCATGGGTATGCCCGCCATCGGCATCTACTCCCATGAGCTGTTCAATTTCTTTGATGTGGACAACATCATCCGGGTGGGCTCTGCCGGTTCCATCCAGGAGAATATCCACCTGTACGATCTGGTCATTGCCCAGGGTGCCTGCACCGATTCCAACTGGCAGAGCCAGTTCCACCTGCCCGGCACCTTTGCCCCCATTGCCAGCTTTGAGCTGGTGAGCCAGGCGGTGAAGGCCGCCCAGGAAAACGGGGCTGTGTACCATGTGGGCAATGTCAATTCCTCCGATGTGTTCTACGGCGACCATGTGGGTGTGCCGGAGGGACTGGACAGTGTCTATGGCCTGAAGAAAATGGGCGTAATGGCACTGGAAATGGAGGCCGCCGCCCTGTATATGAACGCCGCCCGGTACGGCAAGCGGGGCCTTTGCATCTGCACCATCTCGGATCATGTGATCACCGGAGAGGAGACCACCGCCCAGGAGCGGCAGGATTCCTTTACCACCATGATGAAGGTGGCGCTGGATGTGGCTGCTGCCATGGACGGCAAATAAGAAAGGACATACCATGAAGCGCATCTTTTTAATTGTTTTGGATTCCTTCGGCATCGGCGCCATGCCGGACAGCGAAGCCTTTGGAGATCGGAATGTCAATACCCTGGGATCCTGCGCCGCCTCCCGGAAGCTGCACATTCCCAATATGATCGCCGCCGGTTTGGGCAACATTGACGGGGTGCAGTGTCTGCCCCGGGTGGACGCCCCCACAGGGGCCTATGCCCGGCTGACGGAAAGCTCCATGGGCAAGGATACCACCATCGGCCACTGGGAGATTGCCGGTGTGGTCTCTCCCAAGCCCCTGCCCACCTACCCGGAGGGCTTCCCCCAGGAGGTGCTGGATGCCTTTGCCAAGGCCACCGGCCGGGGCTGGCTGTGCAACAAGCCCTATTCCGGCACCGATGTGATCCGGGATTACGGCCAGCAGCAGCTGGATACCGGCAAGTGGATCGTCTATACCTCCGCCGACTCGGTGTTCCAGGTGGCGGCCCATGAGGAGCTGATCCCTCTGGAGGAGCTGTACGATGCCTGTCACAAGGCCCGCCAGATCCTGCGGGGCGACCACGGCGTGGGCCGGGTCATTGCCCGCCCCTATGTGGGCACCGCCGCCGAGGGCTTCCGCCGCACCGCCAACCGCCATGACTACTCCCTGGAGCCCCCCAGACAGACCATGCTGGATGCCATCAAGGCCGCCGGTCTGGACAGCATTGCCGTGGGCAAGATCCATGACATCTTTGCCGGGGAGGGAGACACGGAGTTTGTCTACAACAAGTCCAACGCCGACGGCATGGCCCATACCGACCACTATGCCGCCCGGGATTTTAACGGCCTGTGCTTTGTGAACCTGGTGGACTTTGATATGCTCTACGGCCACCGCCGGGACGTTGACGGCTATGCCAACGCCCTGTCGGAATTCGATGCCTGGCTGGGGGACTTCTTAAAGACCCTGGGGCCGGAGGACCTGGTGATGATCACCGCCGACCACGGCTGTGACCCGGCCTACACCGCCACCACCGACCACACCCGGGAGTATGTGCCCCTTCTGGTGCTGGGCCAGCAGGTCAAGCCCGGCAGCCTGGGCACCCGGAGGTGCTTTGCCGACATTGCAGCCACCGTTACCCAGCTTCTGGGCGTTGCCTACGACACCCCCGGCACCAGCTTTGCCGGACAGATCCTGAAATAAGGAGGACTGCCATGACTGCCGAAAAACTGATGGATCTGGCCCGGGAGGCCATGACCCATGCCTACGCACCCTACTCCGGCTATCAGGTGGGTGCGGCCCTGCTGTGTGCCGACGGCACGGTGTATCAGGGCTGCAACATTGAAAATGCCTCCTATGGTGCCACCAACTGCGCCGAGCGCACCGCTTTTTTTAAGGCGGTCTATGAGGGCAAGCGGGACTTTGTCTCCATCGCCGTCTGCGGCGGCAAGGAGGGCGTCATCACCGGCGTTTTCCCGCCCTGCGGCATTTGCCGCCAGGTGATGCGGGAATTCTGCGAGGATGATTTCCGAATCTATCTGGTGGGGGCAGGGGGGGCTTATGAAAGCTGCACCCTCAGCCAGCTGCTGCCCTTCAGCTTCAGCGCCAAAAAGCACATGGCATAGGCAAATGCCATAATATTCCAAGGGATATTCCGGAAAAAATGTTGATTTCTTCTGGAATATATGCGATAATAGGGACGGTAGCGATACCGACTATATTTCATGGAGGAATGAAATTATGAAGAAAATGCTTGCTTTGCTGCTGGCTCTGGTCATGGTTCTGTCCCTGGCTGCCTGCGGCGCATCCGACAAGCCTGCAGCCGATGCCCCCAAGGCTGACGCTCCTGCCGCCAGTGACTACAAGGTGGCTATGATCACCGACTACGGTGACATCACCGACCAGTCCTTCAACCAGACCACCTGGGAAGCTGTGGTTGCTTTCGGCAAGGACAACAACGTGCAGACCAAGTACTACAAGCCCACCACCAACGATACCGCCGGCCGTGTGGCTTCCACCGAACTGGCCATTGCTGAGGGCTACAACGTCATCGTTATGCCCGGCTATGCCTTCGGCGGCACCATCGCTGAGATCTCCGGCGATTACCCCGATGTCAAGTTCATTGCTCTGGACGTGGCTGCCGGCGACCTGCTGGAAACTGCCGTTGCTCTGAAGGGCGAAACCTATGACTACAACCCCGACAACTGGAAGCTGACCGACTATGTCTACATGGACAATGTCTACTGCGCCATCTACCAGGAAGAGCTGTCCGGCTACATGGCCGGTTACGCTGCCGTGAAGCTGGGCTACACCAAGCTGGGCTTCCTGGGCGGCATGGCTGTTCCCGCCGTTGTCCGCTTCGGCTACGGCTATGTCCAGGGCGTTGACGCTGCTGCCAAGGAGCTGGGCATCAATGTGGACATGAAGTACGCTTACGGCAACCAGTTCTTCGGCGATGCCGACATCACCGCTGTGATGGACACCTGGTATGCTGACGGCACGCAGATCGTCTTCGCCTGCGGCGGCGGCATCTGGGCTTCCGCAGCAGAAGCTGCCAAGAAGGCCGGCGGCAAGGTCATCGGTGTTGACACCGACCAGTCCGCTGTCATCGACGGCCAGTACGGCGAAGGCATCACCATCACCTCTGCTATGAAGGGTCTGTACCCCACCACCGTTGACACCCTGACCAATGTGGTCATCAACGGCAAGTGGGCTGACTACGCAGGCAAGGTTGACACCCTGGGTCTGGTTTCCACCGATCCCGCTGCCAACTACGTCCAGCTGGCCAGCACCACCCACTTTGAGGATGGCAAGTTCACCGCTGAGGACTACGCAAACCTGGTCAAGGATATGTATGAGGGCAAGGTCACTGTGTCCAACGACATCTCCGCAGAGCCCGCTACCACCAACGTCAATGTTGCATGGCTGGGCAACCTGAAGTAATTTCATATTACACACCAAAAGGACGGGCGTTTGCCCAATACCATTAAGTTAATTTAGTGCTACCCCTATGCTACATTTTCGTGGCATAGGGGTACTTTTTTCTTCAAAAATATCAAAAATTTTCTTAAATAATATCAAAAAGCACTTGACAAAGT
>Ga0129311_1001088_pt1 | contig 20467 bp, 16 predicted proteins | sample Go1ome_FD_94435 | JGI IMG/M metagenome (GOLD analysis project Ga0129311, IMG submission 94435) | Western lowland gorrila individual fecal microbial communities from Wisconsin, USA - Go1022B metagenome | ecosystem: Host-associated > Mammals > Digestive system > Large intestine > Fecal | place... | reverse complement strand
ATTACATGTCTTCTAATATCTGTTTTACAAGCTTTACAAGTCTTTCTTCTGCACTATTTGCTGCTTCCATGACTTCTATATGATTTAATTCATTATTTGATAATCCTGCTGCTTTATTAGTCACTAATGAAATACCTAAAATCTTCATATCAGAATGTCTTGCGACAATAGCTTCAGGCACTGTAGACATACCTACCATATCTGCACCAAGTGTCTTGAATGCTCTGATTTCTGCAGGTGTTTCAAATTGTGGTCCTTTAAAGAAACAATAAACGCCTTCTTTTACATCTACATTCACTTTCTTTGCAGATTCTAGGGCAAGAGCACGAAGTGTTGATGTATAAACATCAGTCATATCCTTGAAACGTGGTCCAAAGTCATCTAGATTAGGTCCTCTTAAAGGTGATGGCATCATGAATGATAAATGATCAGAAATAATTACAATCTGTCCTGGATTTAAATCATCTCTTACACCACCGCAGGCATTTGTCACAATAAGGTTCTTAATACCTAAAGCACTAAAGACACGAATAGGCATTGTGACTTTCTGCATATCATAGCCTTCATAAAAATGGAAACGTCCTTTCATACAGGCAACAGTCTTACCACCAATTTCACCGATAATAAGTTTACCAGCATGTCCTGGTACAGTAGAAACAGGGAAATAAGGGATATCCTTATAATCAATTTCTACAGGTTCATTAATCACATCAGCAAGTGGTCCTAAACCTGAACCTAATACAATCGCAACATCAATAGGATTTTTATAACGTGACTGAATATAATCACGTGCAGCATAAATTTCATCAATATACATAAATATACCTCCACCTCTATTATAACCTATATGATTCGCAAATAACTCCTAAAAATGATAAAATAACCCTAATAAGGAAGGTGATACCATGCATTTAGAAGACTATCGTTTATTTGATACTAAAGTATTTAGAGATGTCGTCCATGATTATATACGTGTTGAATATATGCCTATCTGGAAGCTTATTAATACAAAAGAGTTCCAGCGTTTAAGACGTATTAAACAGCTAGGGGGTACATCCATGGTATTTCCTAGTGCAGAACATTCACGTTTTGTACATTCTTTAGGTGTTTATGAAATAACACGTCAAATGACAGAACTAGATCAAGTTAAAAACCACTTAACAGACTATGAACGTTTGACCGTATTATGTGCCGCATTATTACATGATTTAGGACATGGTCCTTTCTCTCATTCATTTGAAGGAATCTTCCAATATAATCATGAAGAAATGACTACAGTGCTTATTAGAGGACATACAGAAGTTCATGAAGTCCTCACACAAATAGATCCTCATTTACCTGAAAATGTAGCGAATATTATAGAAAAGAAAGCTGATAAACCAATGTTGGTGCAGATGATTTCTAGTCAGGTAGATGCGGATCGTATGGATTATCTCCTACGTGATTCTTATAACTGCGGTGTGACATATGGACAATTTGATTTATCAAGAATACTACGTACGATGCGTATTGTGGATAACCGTATAGTGTTTAAATCATCCGGTGTACAGGCAATAGAAGATTATATTCTAGCCCGTTATTATATGTATTGGCAGGTTTATTATCATCCCGTATCTAGAAGCTATGAACAAGTTCTAGGGAGCGTGATGAAACGTGTAAAGGATTTATATAAACAGAACTATACCTTTAAATCTTCATTTCCTCTTCTTGTTCCTTTCTTAGAAGATAACTTTACACCTGAACAATTTGTGAAGCTAGATGAAACATCATTACTTTATTATATAAGATGCTTTATGGATGAAGAGGATACCATCCTCAAGGATTTATCGACTCGTTTATTAGAAAGAAAATTATTTAAATATCGTACACTTAAAGGTGATGAAGATGATAAAAATACAAGAAAGATATGTATAGAAGAAGGATTAGATCCTCGCTATTATGTCACAAGTGATGCGATTATGAATCAGGTCCCTTATAAGCGTATGAAAGTAAAACATGTAGAAGAAGTAGAAATACTTAAGGAAGATGGAACAATCAGTTCTTTACCAGAAGAATCAGAAATTGTACAGGCTATATTATTAGGTAAAGCAAAACAGGATCAGAAGATCTTCTCTACAAGACAAGTAATCCGCCGCTCTTCTTTTAAGTATCAGGCATTTGATAATTATAAGGATGCACAAGGCACTCATTATATTCTTGAACAGACTTTAAAAGAATGGTTACAGGAAGGCATATTCTTAGAATTCTATCAGGAAGATCATGTCATTGGATGCGCACATATTATTGAAGACTATGTTGAAGAGATTGTATTATTACCCGATGATCGTAGAGAATTCTATGAAAAAGAAGTATTAGCTGCAATAGAGGATTTCTTTACGAAACAACATATACATGTAGTGAAGATCATCCCTTATTCACAATCTCTTGATTTTTACTTAGAAAATGGGTATCGTACAGAAGGTAACTATATCATTAAGGAGGTACAGTGATGAAAAAAAGAATTTCTTATGAATGTTTATTGGTCAATGGTCCAGTAAAAGAAAAAGTGAAATATAAAGAGATAGGGGACCATTATGAAGCCAAAGGGATTCATTATATCTCTTTTGAAGTAGATGGAAAACCTATTCGTATACAATATGATGATACACATGTGCATCTTGTGAATGATCAATCAGTCTTACATTTTAATAAGGATATGCGTGTACCTAATAAATATACATTGCCTTATGGTGTTGTAGAACTTCATACAAATGTGATTTCTTTAGAATATAGAGAAGGCACAATGAAGTTCATCTATGAGCTTTATGATCAAGAACATCTTGTGACAAAAGCTTATATGATGGTGCGTTATTCTGATATAGATGAAGAAGGAATGCCTTCATGAAGTATATAAAACGTTTTACAGCATTTTTTTTTGAATATCTTTATCGTTTTATTCAGTTCTTATTGAGTCCATTCGTTATATATATTGCGCTTATCTGTATCCAGGCTATATATCTTGTTTACTTTGCGTCAATACTCACTGATTTTAACGGTGTTGTTCGTTTCTTATTTATCTCACTTTCTGCATTTATGATCTTTTATTTGATTAGTAAAGATGAGAATACAAACTATAAGATGACATGGATCTTCTTTATAATGTTATTGCCTAATGCAGGAGGATTACTTTATCTCTTATTAGGTAATAAAAGACCATCACGCTGGTTAAAAAGAAAGATTCAGCCAGAAGTCCAATATTTCAACCAAACAAGACAACAGGATCCAGTTATTAGAAATCAGATTATTAATAAGAAGATTATTTCTTTAGATTATCTCAATAGACAATCATTTCCTATCTATAATCATACAGAATGTAAGTATTACTCATTAAGTGATTATAACTATCAGGATATGATTAAAGATCTACTACATGCCAAACATTTTATCTTCATGGAATACTTTATTGTATCCAAAGGTCTTATGTTTGATACGATTATGGGGATTTTAAAACAGAAGGTCAAAGAAGGTGTTGATGTTCGTTTTATCTTTGATGACTTCGGTTCCTTTACAACTGTACCTCTTCACTTTGCGAAGAAGCTAGAAGAAGCCGGTATTAAAACAGTGATGTTTAATCGTTTTATCCCAGTTTTCTCTTTAAGTCAGAATCATAGAGACCATCGCAAGATCTGCGTCATTGATGGTTATATTGGTTATTCTGGAGGTTTTAACTTAGCTGATGAATATATCAATTGTAAAATGCGTTTTGGACATTGGAAAGATACAGGTATTCGATTAGAAGGAGAGGCTGTCTGGTCACTCACATCCATGTTCCTTTCTACATTTTATGCCTATCATAAAGAATACCATGGAGAAGATATAGAACAGTTTAAACCTCATACCTACCATCCTGAACCATTTAAGAATACAGGTTATGTATTACCTTATGGAGATGATCCACTTGATGATGAAGGGGTAGGAGAATCTGTTTATTTAAACATGATTACACATGCATCTAGAAGTATTGATATTATGACACCTTACTTTATTATTGATGATGTCATGTTGAAGGCATTATGCTTAGCTTCTAAGAATGGTGTTAAGATCCGATTATATGTCCCTCATGTACCAGATAAGAAGCTTGTCTTTAGAGTCACACGTTCTTATTATTATGATCTTATTCGTGCAGGTATTGAAGTGTATGAATACTTACCAGGCTTCTTACATGCAAAGGTCATGTTAGTAGATGGTAAAGCAGCCACAGTAGGAACAATCAATTTTGATTATCGTTCTCTTTATCTTCATTTTGAATGTAATGTCTTATTATATGAAGCAGAATGCTTATCTGCGATTAAGAGAGACTTTAGAGAAATGAATGAAATCTGTGCACCTGTAAAAATAGATGATAGCCGTCATTTTAAAGGACTCGTAGAAGGATTATTGAGATTATTCTCACCTCTACTATAAAATTCTTGACAGTCCAACATTTTGTGATACATTATTTAGAGTATGAAATAAAAAAGGAGGAATACAAGATGGCTGAAAATAAGCTTGAAAACTCACTAAAAATCGCCATTGGTCAGTCTGTTAATAAGTGCTTTGAAGCAGTAGATATCACCCCTGAAAATATCATGATTGAGATTCCAAAGGATTCTACTCATGGTGATTATTCTACTAACATTGCGATGCAGCTGACAAGAACACTCCATAAGAATCCTCGTGAAATTGCGACAGCCATTGTTGATTCACTTGATCAGGAAACAGCACATGTAGAAAAAGTAGAAATTGCTGGGCCTGGTTTTATTAACTTCTTTATGAAAAATGATGCGCTTACTTCAGTAATTTCTGAAGTACTTTCAGAAAAGGACAATTATGGACAGACTCACTTCGGTGAAGGAAAGAAATATAACGTAGAATTCGTTTCTGCAAACCCAACAGGAGACTTACACTTAGGTCATGCAAAGGGTGCTGCAGTAGGTGATTCTATCTGTCGTATCATGACTAAAGCAGGTTATGATGTAACAAGAGAATATTATATTAATGATGCAGGTAAGCAGATCACTAACCTTGCATTATCTCTATACAGCCGTTATCTCGCATTATTTGATATCGAACGTCCAATTCCTGAAGATGGATATATGGGACAGGATGTCATTGATATTGCGAAGAGTATCAAGGAAAAAGAAGGAGATGCTTTAACTCAGTTAACTGAAGAAGAAGCAATTGCTTATTTCCGTAAAGTTGGTACTGAACACGAATTACAGAAGATCAAGGATATCTTAAAAGAATTCCGTGTATCATTTGATGTATGGTTCTCTGAAACTTCTTTATATGAAGGTAATAAGATTGAACCTGCACTTAATAAACTAAAAGAAAAAGGCTATACATATGAACAGGATGGTGCCTTATGGTTTAGAACAACTGACTTTGGTGATGATAAGGACCGTGTTCTTATTAAAACTGATGGAAGTTATACATACTTCACACCAGATATCGCATATCACTTAAGTAAGATGAATAGAGGCTATGATTACTTAGTTGACTTACTTGGTGCTGACCACCATGGTTATATCAACCGTATGAAAGCAGCTATCCAGGCATTAGGTTATAATGCAGATCAGTTGAATATCGATATCTTACAGATGGTAAGAATGGTTGAAAACGGTGAAGTTGTTAAGATGAGTAAACGTACTGGTAACGCTGTTACTATTCGTGATCTTATTGATGATATTGGTGTAGATGCAACTCGTTATTTCTTTGTAGCGAAAGCAGCCAATACACCATTTGATTTTGACTTAGGTCTTGCGAAATCACAGTCAAATGAAAACCCTGTATACTATGCACAGTATGCACATGCAAGAATGTGTTCAATCATGAGATCAGCAGCAGAAAAGAACATTGAACCTGCCAATCACTTTGAATTGATTAATAATCCAAAAGAAGTTGAATTATTAAAACACATTAATGAATTCAAGAACACAATCAATGATGCCGCTCGTACAAGAGCCCCTCATAAGATTGCAAACTATATTCAGAAATTAGCTCAGTTATTCCATTCATTCTATGGTGACTGTTATGTAATTGATGAAGAAAACAAAGAATTATCATCTCAGCGTTTAGCACTTGTAGAAGCAACACGTATTACACTTGCGAACGCATTAAACTTAATTGGTGTACATGCACCAGAAAAGATGTAGGAGGCTACTATGGATTACAGACAAGAGTCAATGGTAAATATCGCATTCGAAATTCTTACTAAATCAGCAGGAGCAATGAGTTTCTATGATATTTGGAAAGAAGTTGCTGAAAAGAAAGAATTCGATGAAGAACAGAAAGAAGATAACGAATCATTATTCTATACAAATATGATCTTAGATGGTCGTATGATCACAGTTGGTGAAAACAAATGGGATCTTAGAACAAGACATAGATTCGAAGAAGTACATATCGATATGAACGATATCTACAATGAAGATGAATCAGAAGAAAGCACTGAAGAAGAAGACGAAGGCTTAGTAGAAGATAACTATGGTGAAGAAGAATAAGGAGACATCCTTATTCTTTTTTGGGAATTATTTAAGGTGATGCATTATTAGGCGAGGAGGGATTATGATGAAATATTTCCTATTTTATGGTCTTATTGGAAATTGGATAGCAGGACTATTTAAAACTGAAGAAACGATTAAGTGTCTGATTGCATTTGCTGTACTGATTGGAGGCACTATTGTTTGTGAAATGATCTTCACTTCCTTGAAGAAGAAAAAACAATATCTTTTATGCCTAGGGGTCTTAGCGGCTTATATTCTCATTTATGGTGTTGTTATGATTGCTGTAATATTGATCCTATATGTTATTGCTTATATGATGGAATCCCAGGATCATGCACCTACAACAAAAAGAACATCAGAGGTGGAAAATAGAGAACGTAGAAATTTACTATTACTAGAATCATATAGTTCAGATAAAGTACTGCGTAGTCTTGATAGTTATAATCAGCAGCTGTATAAGAACGAATTAGAAAGTCTATTTTATGATGATTCTTATACAGAACAAGAAGCTGAAATGCGTATCAGAAGATGGGATTTCTATATAGATAATCCAATGGAGGGCAGTGAAAGATGGAAAGAGCTGCATCCTGATGATTAATGCATAGAATACATTTGATTGAGAATAAGGAGAAATCCTTATTCTTTTTTTGGGATTTTTTTGAGGAGATGTATTAATAGGTGAGGAGGGATTAAAATGAGATATTTAGTATTATATGGTCTCGTAGGAGATTGGATCGTAGCACAGGTTAAAACAGGTGATGTGTTTGGAATCCTTATTGCCTTTTGTATCATTGTGCTTGGTGCTGTTGTTTGTGAGTGGATACTCAGTGATTTGAAGAAGAAGGGAGAAAATTTACTCTATATTGGGGCAGTATGTGGATATGTCCTTATCTATGGGTTAATTACGTTGGCAGTATCATCTGTTTTCTGTTTTGTGGTTCTTGTGGTAGAAGCATTGGGTGATATATGTAAAATTATTGAACCAGAATTGTTTGAAGAAACAAACGAAGAACGCAAAGAGTTACTTTGGGAGGAACTATTCTATTCAAACGTAATACTACGTTGTCTAGATTATCATCACCAGCAGGTTTACAAGTATGAATTAGATAATCTATTTAATGATGATTCATGTACAGTGGAAGAAGCCCAAGAAAAAATAAGAAAATGGTATGTCTACGTAGATGAGCCAATGAAAGGCAGTGAAAAATGGAAAGAATTACATTCCGAGGATTAAGCTTTTTTCACACTACGTTAAATTAACATAGAAGAATAAGGAGAAATCTTTATTCTTTTTTTGGGGATTTTTTTAAGGAGATTCATTATAGGTGAGGAGGGATTAGAGTGAAATATTTTCTATATTATGGTCTTATTGGTGATTGGATCATATCACAGATTGGAACAGGCAGTTTGATAAGAGTTCTCATGGCTTGTGGGATCATAATACTAGATGCAATTATGTTTGAGATTTTAGTTATTATTTTGAGGGATGTAAAAGAATATTTCCTATGTACAATTGCAATTTGTGGATACGTTCTCATATATGGATTAATTGTGTGGAGCGTATCGTGCGTTTTCTGTATCATAGTTCTTATGGCAGTTAAGTTGTGTGTTTTGCATAAAACTGAGGAACCAGAACCGGTAGAAGAAACAAACGCTGAACGTAGAGAATTACTATGGGAGGAATTGTTCTATTCAAACGTGGTATTATGTTGTCTAGATGAGCATCACCAGCAGGTTTACAAATCTGAATTAGATAATCTCTTTAATGATGATTCCTGTACAGCACAACAAGCCAAAGAACAACTAAGAAAATGGTATGTCTACTTGGTTCATCCCATGGAAGGCAGTGAAAAATGGAAAGAACAGCATCTGAATGATTAAGTTTTTTTCTCACTATATCTACGTTAAATTAACATAGTTTTTACATGCTTATGCTTCATTTTTGTGTTTTATTCTGAACCTTAAAAAAAGTTGAGATGAAAGGGTTTACCTTTACATAAATACTTGTGAAATAGTTGATTTTAGTTAAGTGCTGGATTATAATACAAATAGAAATTATTTAAGGAGGAATGTCATATTATGGCAGTAAAAGTTGCAATTAATGGATTTGGCCGTATCGGTCGTTTAGCATTCAGACAGATGTTTGATGCAGAAGGTTATGAAGTAGTAGCTATCAACGATTTAACTTCACCTAAAATGTTAGCTTACTTATTAAAGTATGATTCTTCACAGGGTAAATATGAATATGCTGATGCTGTAGAAGCAGGAGAAGATTACATCACAGTTAACGGTAAGAAGATCACTATCTATAAAGAACCAGATGCTTCTAAATTACCTTGGGGTGAATTAGATGTAGACGTAGTTCTTGAATGTACTGGTTTCTACACTTCAAAAGCAAAAGCTGAAGCTCATGTAGCTGCAGGTGCTAAGAAGGTTGTTATTTCAGCTCCAGCTGGAAACGATCTTAAGACTATCGTATTCAACGTAAACAACGAAACATTAACAGCAGAAGACAAGGTTATCTCTGCAGCTTCTTGTACTACAAACTGCTTAGCTCCAATGGCTGATGCATTAAACAAGTTAGCAGAAATCCAGGGTGGTATCATGTTAACAGTTCATGGTTACACTGGTGACCAGATGCTTCTTGATGGACCACAGAGAAAAGGTAACTTAAGAAGATCTAGAGCTGCTGCAGTTAACATCGTACCATCATCTACAGGTGCTGCAAAAGCTATCGGTTTAGTTATCCCAGAATTAAATGGTAAATTAATCGGTTCTGCAGTTCGTGTACCAGTTCCAACTGGATCAACTACAGTTTTAACAGCTGTTGTTAAGGGTACTGTTACTGTTGATGAAGTTAACGCTGCTATGAAGGCTGCTGCAACTGATTCATTCGGTTACAATGAAGACGAAATCGTATCTTCTGACATCGTTGGAATGACTTACGGTTCATTATTTGACGCAACTCAGACTATGGTTAACGCTTTACCTGATGGAAATAGTGAAGTTCAGGTTGTATCTTGGTACGACAATGAAAACTCATTCACTTCTAACATGGTTAAGACAATCAAGTATTTCTCAGAATTAGCTTAATCAGATCTGAATTAAATAATGGAAGATCCCTGTATAGGGATCTTTTCTTTTTGGTCAAGTTTCTACTCAAAGCATCAATGTTATGGTAAAATAATGAAACGAGGTGACTTGAACGTGGAATTAAATAAGAGAAAGAAAAGTTTATTAATCAAATATATAGTAATAGGGGTACTATGTTTAGCTCTTGGTTTTGGGAGTGGTTATATAGTATTCCATAATAGTAATGCAAGTGCGAATGAGAAAACCAATCTTACGTTAGTAGATGAAGTCGTAGATTTATTAAATAATAACTGGTTAGATACTACAGATTCTAAAACATCTATTCAAGATCGTATGATTCAAGGGTTAGTAGATGGTCTGGGAGACTCACATTCCTCTTATATGTCTTCTCAGGAAAATAAAGAATTCAATAGTGATATTAATGGTAACTACAGTGGTATTGGTGTCTATTTCTCTCCAGTTCATAGTGGTGCTTTATTAACTGGTGTTATTGAAGGAAGCAGTGCAGAGAAAACTGGGCTTAAGGCAGGAGATATTATTACTGATGCCGATAATAAATCATTGACTGGATTGACAAGTACAGAAATGCAGGAACATATTAAAGGCAATGAAGGTACAGAAGTTTCTTTAAAAGTAAAAAGACTTCAACAGACTTTAAATGTAAAGGCATTACGTAAGAACTTCAGTTCTGATGTCACTTATTATGTAGGTACTACAAATAATAAAACATATGGTTATGTGAACATTTCTACTTTTGGAGATACAACTGCACAGCATGTAGAAACAGCTTTAAAAGAGTTTAAGAAACAGAATGTTTCAGATATTATTCTAGACTTAAGAGGTAATGGTGGAGGTTATATTACTGCCGCTAGAGATCTACTTTCTTTATTTAATGAGAAGGGAGAAACACTCTTTACTGTTAAGAATAAGAAGGGTCAGACTGAAACATATAAAGATAATACAAAGACACATTATGCATTTTCTAATGGTTATATCTTAATGAATGGTGGAACAGCCAGTGCATCAGAATTATGTGCAGGGACATTTAAAGAAATACAGGGATATAAACTCATTGGTCAGCAGTCTTATGGTAAAGGAACTATCCAGGCACAGACAAACTTATCTGATGGTTCTGTATTGAAATATACTTACGCAAAGTGGTATACACCTAAGGGTGTGAATATCAATAAGAAGGGATGGACTCCTGATGTGACAGTGGAAGATCAGTCTCTCTTATCTGCTTATTTCACTTATTATAGTGATAAGTATTATGTGGATAATGTGAATAATTCTATTATTGTCATGGAAAGATTATTAGAAGCACTTGGTTATAATCCAGGTCGTACAGATGGTTATTTCTCACAGGGTGTGAGTGATGCATTGAAACGTTTTGAACAGGATCATGGTTTAACTGTCGATGGTATATTAGAATACAGTGATCAGGAGACAATGGTGAGTGTACTTGCAGAAAGATTAAGTCATAAGGAATATGACAATACACTACAAAAAACACTTAGCTTAATATAGAAAGAAGGGATTATATGTCTTACAAACTTGTATCAAAATTTAAACCAATGGGTGACCAGCCAGAAGCCATTAAAGAACTTGTAGAAGGAATTCATCAAGGAAAAAAGACACAGGTATTATTAGGTGGTACAGGGACTGGTAAGACATTTACCTTTGCGAATGTGATTGCACAGGTGAATAAACCCACTCTTGTACTTTCACACAATAAAACATTGGCTGGGCAGCTTTATAGTGAATTAAAGGAATTCTTTCCAGAAAATCGTGTAGAATACTTTATTTCAAACTTCGATTTCTATCAGCCAGAAGCCTATATTCCTAAGAGTGATACATACATTGATAAAGAGTCACAGACAAATGAAGAGATAGAAATGTTGAGAGCGGCAGCTATGAATTCTTTATTAGAAAGAAAAGATACGATTGTTGTTGCATCTGTAGCCGCTATTTATGGTTTAGGTAATCCACAGAGTTATCAGGAAATGATCTTTTCTTTACGTGTAGGTCAGGAAATTGATAGACGTGAATTACTTACATTCTTAGTAGATAGACAATATACAAGAAATGATATGGATCAGGTTAAAGGAACTTTTAGAGTACGTGGAGATGTCATTGAAATAGTACCAGGTCATACTGAATCTTATATTATACGTATTGAATTATTTGGTGATGAAGTTGATCGTATTACAGAAGTTGATCCACTCACTGGTCATGTTCAGGCTTCTTATAATACATATACGATTTATCCCGCTGAAGAATATATTACCAGCAGAGAAAAGATGCTTCATGCCTGTGATACGATAGAAGAAGAACTAAAAGATCGTCTACAATATTATCAGGATGTCGCAAAACCTCTTGAATATGAAAGAATAGATAACCGTACAAGACATGATATTGAAATGTTGAGAGAAGTAGGTATCTGTCCAGGTATTGAAAACTATTCGCGTCATATTGATGGTAGAAAACCAGGAGAAAGACCTTATTGTTTAATAGACTATTTCCCTGATGATTTCTTACTTATTGTGGATGAATCTCATGTTATGCTTCCACAGATCAGAGGTATGTTTAATGGAGATAGAAGCCGTAAAGAAACATTGGTTGAATATGGTTTCCGTTTACCAAGCGCATTAGACAATAGACCGCTTCGTTTTGAAGAGTTTGAGAAACTTATTCCCCAGGCAATATTTGTATCTGCCACACCAGGTGATTATGAATTAGAAGGTGTACATGGTGAATATGTTGAACAGATTATTCGTCCTACAGGATTACTCGATCCTATTATTGAAGTGCGTCCAATAGAAGATCAGATTGATGATATTATTAGTGAAATACAGCTACGTATAGAAAGAAATGAACGTGTCCTTATTACGACTCTCACAAAGAGAATGGCTGAAGATTTAACTGATTATCTCAAGGAATTTGGTTTAAAGGTTGCTTATCTTCATTCAGAAACAAAGACATTAGAACGTACTGAAATATTAAGAGACTTACGTTTAGGTAAGTATGATGTATTGATTGGTATCAACTTATTAAGAGAAGGTCTAGACCTTCCAGAAGTCTCTCTTGTATGTATCTTAGATGCAGATAAGGAAGGGTTCTTAAGAAGTGAACGTTCATTGATCCAGACAATTGGTCGTGCAGCAAGAAATGCGGATGGTCATGTTATTATGTATGCAGACCGTATCACTGATTCTATGCAGCGTGCCATTGATGAAACAAGTCGTCGTAGAGAAATACAGGAAGCCTATAATAAGGCACATGGTATTACTCCAACCACAATTAAGAAAGAAATTAGAGAAGCTATCCATGGTCAGGAAGTCATTGATGAAGCACAGAAGCTTGTCAAGAAAGGCCGTAAGGCACCTAAGAAGGATAAGAAGGTTCTTCTTGAGGAATTAGAAAGACAGATGAAAGAAGCAGCTAAGGTGCTTGACTTTGAACGTGCTATGGAACTTCGAGATATGATAGAGGAGATTAAAGATGGAAAGTAAGTTTAATCTCACACCTCTCGCATTAGATGTCTTTGAGGCAATTAAACAGGCAGGAGGACATGTATATCTAGTAGGAGGATGTGTACGTGATTTTCTATTAAAAAGAAGATCTAAAGATATTGATGTAGAAGTACATCACCTCTCTTTTGAGGCTTTAAAGGAAGTATTGTCTCCTTTTGGGACAGTTCAGGTCATGGGTGCTTCATTTGCAGTGGTTCATTTGTCCACTCTTGAAGGCTATGAGTTCGCCTTGCCAAGAATAGAAGAGAAAACAGGACTCAAGCATCAGGACTTTAATATTATAGTGGATCCTGATCTTCCTTTAGAAAAAGCCTGTGCCAGAAGAGATTTCACAATTAATAGTATGTTATATGATGTGGAGACAGGAACAGTCATTGACTTCTATTCAGGACAGAAGGATTTGAAGAATGGTATTCTTCGTGCAACGAATGTGGATCATTTTTCAGAGGATCCATTACGTGTACTAAGAGGGGCATCCTTCATGTCACGTTATGGATTCAAGATGAATCCAGACACAAAGAATCTATGTCAATCCATTGTAGAAGAAGGTGGATTAGACAATCTCAGCATCGAACGTATTTATACAGAATACTGTAAGATATTGATGGGATTATATCCTTCACAGGGATTGAATTTCTTAAGAGATATTCATGGATTACCATTCTACTTACAGGACTTAGATACAACCCATCAAAGAAGTGATTATCATCCAGAAGGCAGTGTCTGGAATCATACTATGCTGGTCACTGATTTAGCAGCATTATGTAAGCATCATACAAGTGAACCATTATGGTTTATGTGGAGTGCTTTATTACATGATATAGGTAAACCACTTGTGACTACACCAGAAGGACATGCTTATGGTCATGCAGAAGAAGGTGCTGCCCTCTTTGATGAGAAGGTAGATCTGATTCTCTCTCATAAACAGAAGAAATATATCTATACAATGATTCAATATCATATGGTATTACCTACATTTTCTCGTAATCATGCAAGAAAGATCAAATTCTTACGCTTCTTAAAGGCAATTGATCAGAAGGCCCCTTTAAAGGATCTTCTCTATCTTGCAAAATGTGATAAGTTAGGAAGAGGTATGGTGACAAGTCATTCTATTAATGAATTGAATGAATATGTAGAAGAAATGGTGTCTATTTGTGGAGACCATGCACCTGTTCCTATTGTGACAGGTAAAGATTTAATCAATGAAGGTTTTGAGAATCATCAGGATTATTCTAAAATTTTGTCTCTTGCCTATGATTATCAATTACAGGGTTTAAATAAAGAAGTGATTATAAGGAGGTTGAAGAATGAAACAGGATGTCATTGCGGTTAGGGGCGCACGTGTTAATAACCTCAAAAATGTGAATATAGATATTCCTAAAAATAAACTTGTCATTATGACAGGTTTATCAGGAAGTGGTAAGACATCTCTTGCGTTTGATACAATCTATGCAGAAGGGCAGAGACGTTATGTAGAATCATTGAATTCTTATGCAAGACAGTTCTTAGGTGGAATGGAAAAACCTGATGTAGATTCAATAGAAGGTTTATCACCCGCTATTGCGATTGATCAGAAAACAACATCTAATAATCCACGTTCTACTGTTGGTACAGTAACAGAAATTTATGATTATCTACGTTTATTATATGCCCGTGTAGGACATGCATATTGTCCTCATCATGGTATTAAGATAGAAGCTCAGACTTTAAAACAGATGGGTGATATTGTGGATACATATGATGATGGAGATAAGCTTCAGATTCTTGCACGTATGGCTATGAATCAAAAGGGAACACATAAAGATCTCTTTGATAAATTAAGAAAAGAAGGGTATGTAAGAGTCAAGGTAGATGGAAATATGTATACTCTTGATGAAGACATTACTCTAGAAAAAAATAAAAAACATACCATCGATGTTATTGTCGATCGTATAAAGAAAAAAGAAGGATATCGTACACGTTTAATAGAATCCTTAGAAACAGCTTTAAAACTTACAGATGGTGAAGCATTAGTAGAGAACCTGACACAGGGAACTGAAAAGCTCTTCTCTTCTAATTATGCCTGTCCTATTTGTGGTTTCTCTGTTCCTAAATTAGAACCACGTTTATTCTCATTTAATAATCCACTTGGTGCCTGTCCTGATTGTAAAGGTTTAGGTATTAAGGAAGAAGTTGATTTAGACTTATTAGTCCCTGACTGGAACTTAAGTATTAATGAAGGTGGTATTCGTTACTTTAAGACAGCTGTAGGCACTGATCGTATTGAATGGCAGCGTTTCTTAAAGTTATGTGAATATTATCATATTGACTTAGATAAGCCTTTAAAGGACTTTGATGAAGAAGAAAGAGATATCATCTTTACAGGTTCTCATGATCCTATTACTTATACAATTGTCTCTTCTTCTGGTAATGTCTCTCGTACAACAAACTATATTGAAGGTGTAGTAACACTGATCCAAAGACGTTATGAAGAAACATCTTCTAAATGGTCTAAAGAATGGTATGCATCATTTATGGCTGAACATACCTGCCCTACATGTCATGGTGCAAGACTGAATGAAATGGTCTTAAGTGTACAAGTGGGTGGGTTGAATATCATTGAATTCACAAACCTTTCTATTGAGAAAGCTTTGGAATTTATAGAGAATTTAAAACTATCAGAAATGGAAGAAAAGATTGCACACTTGATCTTAAAAGAAATTCATGATCGTCTCACATTCTTAAATGAAGTAGGATTAGGCTACTTAACACTTTCTAGACGTGCAGGAGGCCTGTCTGGTGGTGAAGCACAGCGTATTCGTTTAGCTACTCAGATTGGTTCACGCTTAACTGGTGTTCTTTATGTATTAGATGAACCTTCTATTGGACTTCATCAAAGAGACAATGAGAAACTCATTCATACACTACAGGAAATGCGTGATCTAGGAAACAGTGTTCTTGTCGTAGAACATGATGAAGATACAATGCGTGCGTCTGATTATATTGTGGATATTGGACCAGGTGCAGGTATTCATGGTGGACAGGTGATTGCCTATGGTACACCTGAAGAAGTCGCTGCGAATGAAAATTCTATTACCGGTGATTATCTATCTGGTAGAAAGAAGATTGATGTACCAAAAACAAGACATAAAGGCAATGGTCTTTATTTAGAAGTACGTGGAGCCAAGGAACATAACTTAAAGAATATTAATGTGAAGTTCCCACTTGGTAAGTTTATTGCGGTCACAGGTGTATCTGGTTCAGGTAAGTCTACATTAGTCAATGATATTTTATGTAAAGCACTTCGTGCGAAGATTTATCGTTCACGTGAATTACCAGGTAAACATAAAGAAATACGTGGTATAGAGAATATCGATAAAGTTATTGAAGTATCACAGGAACCAATTGGTCGTACACCACGTTCTAATCCTGTGACTTATACAGGTGTTTTTGATGATATTCGTGATTTATTTGCGAAGACTCCAGAAGCTAAAATACGTGGATATGATAAAGGACGTTTCTCATTTAATGTGAAGGGTGGACGTTGTGAAGCATGTCAGGGAGATGGTGTGAAACGTATCTCTATGAACTTCCTTCCAGATGTTTATGTGCCTTGTGAAGAATGTCATGGACATCGTTATAATGAAGAAACATTACAGGTGACTTATAAGGATAAGAACATCTATGATGTATTAGAAATGACTGTAGAAGAATCACTCACTTTCTTTGAGAATCTTCCTCGTATTCATACTAAACTAAAAGCATTGTATGATGTAGGTCTTGGTTATATTAAACTTGGACAGAGTGCAACAACACTTTCTGGTGGTGAAGCCCAAAGAGTCAAGCTTGCATCTGAATTACAGAAGCGTTCAACAGGAAAAACACTCTATATTCTTGATGAACCAACAACAGGATTACATAGTGATGATGTCAATAGACTCATTGGTGTATTACAGAAGATTGTGGATAATGGTGATACAGTCTTAGTGATTGAACATAATTTAGATGTGATTAAGGTTGCAGATCACATCATTGATTTAGGATTGGAAGGCGGCGACAATGGTGGTACAATAGTCGTAGAAGGCACCCCTGAAAAGGTCGCAAAGTGTGAAAAGAGCCATACAGGACGCTTTCTTAAGAACCTATTGTAAGGAGGTATTTTATGGGAAAGTCCGTAAAACTAAAAGACTTGATGAACAATCCAGCCTATAAACGTGTATCTGGAGATGAAGAATCTTTAGAAAGAGAAGTATTTGTCGCAGAAATCAACCGTCCTGGATTTGAACTTGCAGGCTTCTTTAAACATAGTGATTTTAGAAGAATTATTCTATTAGGTGATAAAGAAAATATATTCATTAAGGAAATGACAAAAGAGAGTCAGCTGGCATGTTTCTCTAAACTTGTGAATGATGAAACACCTTGTATCATTATTGCGAAGGGATATGAAGCACCAGAGATTCTTAGAAATATTGCGCAAAAGAGAAACTTCCCTATCTTTGAAACAGAGATGGCAACAGGAAGAGTCTCTATTAACTTAATGGGTAAGTTAGATGAACTTTTAGCCCCTGAAACACAGATTCATGGTGTATTCTTAAATATTTATGGTAAAGGTGTCATTATTAAAGGGGATAGTGGTATTGGTAAATCCGAAATCGCCTTAGAACTTATTAAGAGAGGACATCAGCTCATTGCGGATGATGCCGTAGAACTTTATCATATTGGTCAGTCCATTATTGGGAAAGCACCCACTGTGTTAAAGAACCTATTAGAAATCCGTGGTATCGGTGTTATTGATGCCTCTAAGATGTTTGGGGCTGCTAGTGTTCTTCCTAAAGAAAAGGTAGATCTTATTATTCAGTTAGAAAGATGGTTACCATCTCGTGAATATAGACGTATTGGAGTAGAAGAAGATGATGTGACAGAAGACATTCTTTCAGTTCCTATTCCTAAGATCGTTGTACCAGTTACTGGTGGACGTTCTATGTCAGTAATTATTGAAGCAGCTGTTATGAATATGCAGCTTAAGGATTCTGGATTTGATTCAAGTAAAGAATTCGTCAATAGAATCCTTGAAAACATTAAGAGTAAGCAGGTGTAAGTTATGCAATTCTTTCCAGAATATAATATATTTCTTAAAATCGGTGGTTTACAGATTCATATGTATGCAATATGTATCATCATTGGTGCATTGATTGCGTATCTACTAGGGCAGTATAATTTTAAGAAATTAGGCTATAGTTCTGAAATCTTATCAGATTACTTCTTTGGAGTACTCATGACAGGAATCATTGGTGCCCGTATCTGGTATGTCATCTTCATGTGGAAAGAACTCTATGCATCTCACCCTGAAGAAATTATAGCAATATGGCATGGTGGACTTGCGATACAAGGTGGAATCATAGCTGCACTTATTTATAGTTATTACTTCTTTAAGAAGAAGGATATTCCTTTCTTTGTGGCAGGAGATGCGATTATGCCAGGAGTACTTATTGCCCAGGCATGTGGTCGCTGGGGAAACTTCTTTAACCATGAAGCATTTGGTTCAGCTGTTTCTTTAAACTTCCTTAAACTTTTACATCTTCCACAGTTCATCATCAACAATATGTATATTGAGGGTGCTTATCATCATCCTACATTCCTTTATGAATCAGTAGGAAACTTGATTGTCTTTCTTGTGATTATTCTTGTAGTCAAGAAGAAAGCACAATGTACAGGTGAACAGTTCTTCTCTTACTTTATCGGTTATGGTATTGTGAGAGTATTTGTAGAAGGATTACGTACAGACTCACTTATGTTAGGTCCTATTCGTATGGCTCAGCTCACATCTATAGTATTTATTATTGCAGGTGTGGCTGGTATATATTACTTAAGAAGTCATCAAAAGAGAAAGTCGTAAGTTAAATAAGATAATTGTAATTAATAACGTCGGTATGGGATTTTGATATCCAGTACTGGCGTTTTTTACTGTAGTTTACAACGTGATTGAATCAGTGCATTACTAAAAAATGTGCATTTGCACAGAAATGGGGAGTGCATAATGGAAATTAAAAGAAACATTACCGATAACAGTTAATTGAAGAGAAAGTGTTAATCTTTCGCTTTTTCTTCACATTAAGTTAATGTATCATATATATGATGGACAAGAGGTGTAAAAGATGGATAAAAGAATTGAAAATCATATCATCCAGCAATATTATGACAATCAGAGTCTCTATCGCTCATTAAAACATGATATTACAGATATTATTGAAAATATCATTACAAAGAATAATATAAAGATTTCTAACTTTGCGATACGTATTAAAACAGAAGATGCATTAAGACGTAAGATCTGTCTCAAACATAAATACAAGGATGTTAATGATATTACAGATATTGTGGCATGCCGTATTATTACATTGTTTGAATCAGATATTGATGTCATTTATAAGTTGATTAAACAGAATTTTGATATTGTGGAATACAATGATAAAAGAAAGAAGAACTATGATGACCGTATTGATTTCGGTTATAACTCTCTTCATTTATTAGTCAAATATAATGAAGCAAGACTGAATATGATAGAGTACTCAGATTATCGTCATATTGTCTTTGAAATACAGATTAGAACTATTCTCCAGCATTCATGGGCTGAAGTAGAACATGGTCTCGGTTATAAATCACAATACGAAATACCTAAGGATATTCGTAGAAGACTCACAAGACTGAGTGCGACTCTAGAAATACTAGATGAAGAATTTGTGAATATTAGAGATGATATAGAAGAATACAACAGAGGTATTGATCATATAGAGAAGGTATTAAAGACAGACTTGAACTATAACTCTTTGATGACTTATTATCATGATTCTCCTATTATGAGTGAATTAACACAGATCATCTGTGAACAGTTCAATGTATCAATCAAAGAAGAGCCTTACATTATATCTGAATTGAGAGTTGTAAAAAGATTTCATAATCTAGGCTATATGTATGTTCATGAACTTGATGAATTCATTATAGAAAATAGAGATAATATCGTAAACTTTGCACAGTCAAAGCTCCGTTTCCTAGAAAAGAATAAGTATTTCAACCCTTATGATATCTTTGTCTGGGTATCACTGATCATGTTGTTGAATCAGGGTGTGGAAGATCCAGAAAATATTATCAGTAATGAAATGTTCAGCATTCCTAATAAGAATGAAATAGATAAGGGAATTAATTAATGTTTATCATATTTTTACACTTTTAGGATTTTATCATGTATAATTACATTGACGCTTTAAAATCATAAGAAAGAAGGTAAATAATATGGGATTTTTAGAAGGTAAGACTGTCATTGTGACTGGTGGTGGACGT
>Ga0129311_1001087_pt1 | contig 20473 bp, 19 predicted proteins | sample Go1ome_FD_94435 | JGI IMG/M metagenome (GOLD analysis project Ga0129311, IMG submission 94435) | Western lowland gorrila individual fecal microbial communities from Wisconsin, USA - Go1022B metagenome | ecosystem: Host-associated > Mammals > Digestive system > Large intestine > Fecal | place... | reverse complement strand
TAAAGTATCTTGCCGATACCAAAAATGTAGCTATATGCATGACCTTGCACGAGATAGACCTTGCCTATAAGGTTTCTGATAAGGTGCTTTGCATAAAGGATAACGATATGTACAGATATGGAGAGCCGGAGGATATTCTCACTTCAGAATATATAAGTGAGCTGTATGATATTAAGAAAGGAAGTTACAATTATAATGCAGGCAGTGTTGAGTTAGAGAGAGCTTGCGGAAAACCGAAGGTCTTTGTTATCGGTGGAAACGGAAGCGGAATTACACTGTACAGAAGGCTTAACAGGAAGCATATTCCATTTGCGGCAGGGGTATTGCATGAAAATGATGCCGAGTATCAGATTGCAAAAGCACTTGCGACGGATGTAGTAAGTGAAAGTGCATTTGAGTGTATATCAGCTGAGCATATAGAAGAAGCAAAAAAATATATAGATGAGTGTGAAAGGGTTTATGCCTGTGTTAAAACCTTTGGAAGCATGAATAAAGCTAATTTAGAGCTTATAGCTTATGCTAGGAATAAAAATAAATTGTGTAGGATTTCGGGGAATAATTCGGTAAATGATGTTGAGTAAAATCAGGTCATAGTGTATAATATAGATAATTATGCATAACAAATTTGTTAAAATAGACGAAAGTAAACCGGAGGATATTATGGCTGAAGAATATAGGCAGGAAATTGAAAAAAGAAGAACATTTGCGATTATTTCGCACCCGGATGCAGGTAAGACGACACTTACGGAGAAGTTTTTATTATATGGAGGTGCTATCAATACAGCGGGCTCTGTAAAGGGAAAGGCTAACTCTAAGTACGCTGTCTCAGACTGGATGGAGATAGAGAAGGAGAGAGGTATCTCAGTTACCTCCTCAGTGCTCCAGTTTAACTATGACAATTACTGCATTAATATACTTGATACACCGGGACATCAGGATTTCTCTGAGGATACCTACAGAACACTTATGGCAGCCGATTCTGCGGTTATGGTTATAGATGCATCTAAGGGTGTTGAGGCACAGACAATAAAGCTTTTCAAGGTATGTGTTATGAGACATATACCTATATTTACATTTATCAATAAGATGGACCTTGAGGCGAGAGATCCGTTTGAGCTTTTAGATGACATAGAGAATGTTCTAGGTATAAGAACCTGCCCTATCAACTGGCCTATAGGCTCAGGTAAGCGTTTTAAGGGAGTTTATGACAGAGATACAAAGCAGGTGTCTATGTTTAAGGCAGTTTCGGTAGGTGGCTCTAAGAGTGCTGCTGAGACTGATTATGACGTAAATGACAGTGCTCTTAAGGAAGAGATAGGAGAGGAGCTTTACGGAACTTTATGTGATGAGATAGAGCTTCTTGACGGTGCAAGTGATGAATTTAATCAGGAGCTTGTAGATAAGGGAGAGCTTTCACCTGTATTCTTCGGTTCGGCACTTACAACATTTGGTGTTGAGACATTTCTTAAGCATTTCCTTAAGATGACTAAATCACCCCTTGCGAGAATGTCAGATGCAGGTCTTATAGATCCTGTTACCGAACCATTTTCGGGATTCATATTTAAAATACAGGCCAACATGAATAAGGCACATCATGACAGAATTGCATTTATGAGAATCTGCTCTGGTAAGTTTGACGCAGGCAAGGATGTGTACCATGTGCAGAGTGGCAGGAAGATGAAGCTTTCACAGCCACAGCAGATAATGGCACAGGACAGAAAGGTCATAGAGGAGGCTTATGCCGGAGATGTAATCGGTGTATTTGATCCTGGTATATTTTCTATTGGTGATACTATCTGTGCTCCGGGTAAAAAGTTTGCATATGAGGGAATTCCTACATTTGCACCTGAGCATTTCTGCCGTGTCGTACAGCTTGATTCGATGAAGCGTAAGCAGTTCAACAAGGGTGTTACACAGCTTGCACAGGAGGGTGCTATACAGATATTTAAGGACTATACATTAGGTCTGTCAGAGATAATAGTAGGTGTAGTAGGTGTGCTTCAGTTTGATGTACTTAAGTACAGACTTGAGAATGAATATGGCTGTGATGTAAGACTTGAGCCACTGCCATATAATTATATAAGATGGGTTAAGAATACGGAATTAGATCTTAATTCGCTTAAACGTATAAGTGATTGTAAGAAGGTTAGAGACATGAAGGATAATCCACTTTTACTGTTCGCTAATGAATGGTCGATTAGACTTCTGCTTGAGCATAATGAAGGTCTTGAACTTGAGGAGTTTAAGAGAAACTAATTGTTTGTATAATGTATGGGAATGAGGGATGTAAAATGATACTGATTGATACACAAAAAGAGGAATTCAGTAAGATTAAAGATATCAGAATATTTGAGAAGATTGACAACGAGAAACGATTCAATGGTAATCTTCTTGTCATAGGACTTGGTGGACTTGGAAGCCGTGTTGTATGTAATCTTAAGGGTATGCTTATGGATGAGGTTAAGCCCGAGGATAATATACAGTATATGATGATTGACTCTGATATTCCTTATATGGAGAATATGATAGAGGACAGCAAGGATGGAATAGGCTTAAATGCGACAGAAATTATCAGTATCTATAGACCTAACCTTGATAATATACTCACCAATGGGATAAGTAATAATCCTGTACATCCTAATCTTGCTAACTGGATGCGAGAAGATTTTCCTATGCTTAATATTGGTACTGATGGTGCAAATGGCAACAGACAGATAGGCAGACTTATGTTTTCAAATGCGTATGAGGATGTAAGGATTCTTTTGTTTGACAGGCTCGAGGAGATATATACCAAGTCGTCAGGCAAGCTGGATGTTATTATAGTTACAGGTGTAGCTGGTGGTACAGGAAGTGGAATTTTATCTGATGTTGCATACAACATAAGAGCATTTGCCAAATCAAAAAGATGGAAGAATTTCAGGCTTGGAGGATGTCTGCTTATGCCTGATGTACTATATGGAAATAAGGCAGTGTCAAGTGATATGAATAAACTGTCTATACTTAATGCCAACGGATATGCGACGCTCAAGGAGATAGATTACTATATGCGTCTTGTATCTCGTGGTGAGCCATACACATTTGAGAGTACAACACACAGACTTAATATTAAAGAGAATATATTTGATTCATGTATGCTCATCTCAGGCAAGAAGGATGAGCAGGGATATATACCTGAGGGTGTAATATGCAGTGATACAGCATACTTCCTTTCTAAGCTTGCAGCATATAAGTATGTAGGAGGCAATGAGGAGGATAGCGACAGGGAACTTTTAAGAGATGCATTTTTCAATATGGATGACAGGGGTTATTATAAGGTAATCAATGACTCAGATTATAGAATTCCTATTCATCAGATTGAGAACATATGTGAGTGTCAGGTGTTTGAGGAGGCATATAAGAAACTACATTCTATGCCTGATATAAAGGATGAGCTAGAGCAGGGCAAAAAGACTGCGTTAAGTGAATTACAGGCATTTTTACAGGAAAAACCGGGAGATAAAATTAACCTTAATCTGAATGGTCTTATACGAATGGGGCAGTTTGAGAAGCCTGTCTATAAGGCAATCAAGAAAAATCAGGATGGATTAAGAGAATCCATGGGTAAGCAGCTTAAGTCTATGGAGGAGCAGATGCCGGTAATGATTAAGTCCTTGAGGAATAAGCTTCTTGAGTCACTTGATAATCAGTTAAATAGTTACATGAAGAAATATGGACCTTATGCTGTTATGGATATAATCGGAGCGGCAGGAATAGGTAGCGAGGAGCATGAGAGAGGAATTATAGCTGAGATTCGTAAGCTTGACGAGCTCCTAAAGGCATATCAGCCTACAAGCGAATTCAGCCGTATAGTTGAATCAATAAAGGACATAGTTGCTAAGAGATTCTTCACCTTTCCATCTGCTAAAAGAGAGACCGAGAATGGCTATTATGATGCGTGTGTCAAGGAGACACTTACACTTGAGCGTACAATGATAGTGGATGGCATTGACGGTCAGGATGTATTTGGAGATGCGATAAGATGGCTTATATCCCGTGCAGAGCGTCTGGAAGAGCTATATGCACAGTTTAATGAGGATCTTAAGAATGCGATAGAGGACCTTGCCTATGAGGGTAAGAGAGTAACGGGATATCTTCTTAAGGATGCCAAGCATCAGGAATTTTTGCCTGAGGATTATATAACAGATGATAGAATAGATGAGTTCTACAAGGGACTTGTTAAGCTCATGGTTGACAATGAGGCTAACATTGACAACGGAAGAGTTGTTCAGGTTAAGCAGGAGATGGAGCGTATTTACAAGAATATGCTTATAAGCATTGGCGTTTATGCACCTGAGAAGCTCATAGCTGTTGCATTTGCTGATGAGAAACCATCATTGCAGGAGCTTAATATGATGTTCGTATCATCTACGAATGAGAAGCGCAAGGAGATTATGGAGCGTGCCGCAAAGGCATTTGTCGAGGGTGCGAGTGATAAGACAAGAAAGAAGAAGCTTTGTATACTTAAGCCGGGCTTTAAGGTTAATCTTACCAACAAGAAATATATATCACTTCCTGCTATTATGCCTCATTTCAGTCAGGCTGTTAAGGAATTATTCATAGCTCCGCCTTACAAGGAATCAGAGGACACAATAGCACTTAATACAGGTGATGTTGCCATATCAGTAGATGATATGTATATGGGCGTTCCGCTATCTATGCTTGTTTGCATGGACGATATGCGTACCGCTTATCAGGCAGTGAATCCTGATGAATATCACGGTATACATATCGATGAGGTTAATGTAGATATGTTTAATAACTATCCACAACCAGCTTAAATAAATTATTTTCTATAATTATTAATTAGATTTTCTAAAACGCTTCTTGCATGTAGCTATGAATAATATTACTGCAAGGAGCGTTGCTAAATAATCAGTTATCGGCTGTGCAAGTGCAAGCATTTTCGCAGATTCAGTACATTTGTTTATAAGTAATAATATAGGTACATAGAGAAGTCCCTGTCTGCTTATTGAAAGAATAAGTGAAGGAAGGGCTGCTCCTGTTGACTGTATAGCATTTATAAATACAAATAATAATCCCATTATTGGTCCTGACAATATATATATTCTTGAGAATTCAAAGCCGTAATTATAGGCGGCAGGCTCGTCTAAGAATGCATTTACAAGGAAGGACGCACCGAAATAACATATAAATGTCATGACTGCACTTAATGCGAGTGCAAGTAATATTGAGAATCTCAGCACCGCAAAATATCTTTTTCTGTTTCCGGCACCGAAGCAATATCCAAGCAAAGGCTGTATTCCTGTTCCAAGACCTATAAGAAGCATTACAACAATCATATTAACCTTCATGGCAACTCCGAGTCCTGCCACAGCCATATCACCGAAGGATTTCATGAGATTATTGATTAATATATTTGAGACGCTCATAAGTATACTGTTTAACGAAGCAGGAACACCTATTGCGAATACATCAAGTGCAATTTTCTCATTAGCCTTGTAATCCTTAAGCTTAATTGAAAGCATTGTCCTCTTTGAGGTGAGGTGAATAATATAAAATGCTGCGGACAAAACATTACCTATAACTGTCGCAATGGCTGCACCGGCTACATTCCAGCCGAGAAGCAGAATCATAATAGGATCAAGGATGACGTTAGCCATATTACCTATTATCATACCGGCCATGGCAGTTGTTGCCTTCCCTTCAGAACGGATTACATTGCTGAAGCAGTTGCTTAATATAAGGAAAGGAATGCCGAGAGACACGATGCGAAGATATTGTGCAGCGTATTCTATTGTATCATTGCTTGCGCCTATCATTCTGCATACCGGTTCTGCATAAATGAACATTAATACCATTGAAATTAGACCAACTGAAAGCCCCGTCCAGAAACAGAATGCTGATGCGTTTTTGGCACGTGCCTCACGACCTTCTCCGAGCATTCTCGATATAAGGGATGTTCCTCCGATACCGAATAACATACCTATAGCCATGAATAAAAGAAAGGCTGGTGTTGCTACTGAGACAGCGGCAACCATAAGTGCATTTTTGGTCTGACCTATGAAAAATGTATCTGCCAGATTATATACAAGAACCATAATCATGCTTATGATGGATGGAACTACGTTGCTTATAACGGCTTTTGGGACTGGCGCGTTTTTAAATAATTCTGTTGTTCTGCTCTGCATAATAAACTCCTTAACTTCCGTAATTTTTGTGTACCAGCTAAATATAATAAAACGAAATGTGACAATATGCAATAAAAACTTGAAAATGATAAATAATGCATTCAAACGATGTAAAATGTACATTATTAAACATAGTAATTATACATGTTATATGTTATTATATATTGAATATTTTTTTTAGAGGATAAATTTATGACTAAAAAATTTTATGTAGTAAGGGTTGGACGTGTACCCGGAATATATGAGACATGGTCTGAATGTGAACGTATGGTAAAAGGTTATAAAGGCGCTGTTTACAGGAGCTTTTTAACTCTGGCTGAGGCAAAGAAATTCATGGGTGATAATTTAAAGGCTGATGATAACACAGATGATAACACAGCTGATGATATGCCATATGCATTTGTGGATGGTTCTTATAATTCTGTTACAAAGGTATATGGTTATGGTGGATTTCTGATATATAATGGGGAGAAACACATTATACAGGGGAGTGGCAATGATGAGGAGATGGCTGCTATGCGTAATGTGGCAGGTGAAGTATTAGGAAGTATGGCAGCTGTGGAGCTTGCTGTTAAGCTTGGTATACCAAAGCTTGATATATATTATGATTATATGGGTATCGAGATGTGGGCAACAGGCAGCTGGAAGAGGAATAAGAAAGGAACAATTGCTTATTACAATTATATGCAGGAGATAAAGGACAAGATCGATATAAGATTTGTCAAGGTTAAGGGACATTCAGGAATTGCCGGCAATGAGGAAGCTGACGCTTTGGCAAAGCAGTCTGTAGGTATAGAATGATGTTTTGGATTATATTTATTATATTGCTTTCTGTTGCAATTATACTTAATATTGCAGCGTGGATTTTTCCGTCACTATGTGACTGGTACACAATTCATATTATGCCATGGTGGTATAACAGTTATGGAAGATTTAACAATTTGTTTAAATTTTCTGTTGGCGAGATTATGCTTATATTGCTGGTGTTTCTTATTTTAGCATCAGTTGTTATGCTTTTTATATATGCCTTCGGAAGGGAAAAGCCTCGTTTAAGAAAAATTGTTAAAGGCTTTTATAAGATGGAAGCAATGATTTTGGCTGTGGTATGTGTAATTATGACTCTTAATTGCAGTATGCTGTATCATTGTACACCGATAGATGCAAATCCTGATGTTGCTTACAGAGAGTATTCTCTTGATGAGTTAGAGACAGCGAGAAATTATATTGTTGAGCAGTGTAATTTATATAGTACCCGTATTAACAGAGATAAAAATGGGTATATCTTATATGATGGAAATATGCAGGATTATGCAAAATATGCACTACATAATATATCAGATGTATTTCCTAAGCTTAAGGGATATTATCCTGATGTTAAACATATGATGTTTTCTGATGTGTTGTCCCAGGCATATATTGCAGGGTATTATTTCCCATTTTCAATGGAGGCGAACTGTAATGATAATATGTATATAATTAATTATCCTGAAGTGTATTGCCATGAATTGTCACATTTGCATGGTTACATATATGAGGATGAGGCTAATTATATTTCATTTCTTGCCTGTACATCAACGGATGATGATTTCTTTATATACTCTGGATATTTAAGTGTGCTCAATTATATTGACAATGCGTATATAGAGTCACTTAATGGTGATACGGCAAGATATAAAAGGCAGGTAAAGATAGACAAACAGGTTCGGGAGGATAATGTTTTTTTGCTTCCTGATACATGGGAAAAGGTTGAGGCTAAGGCTGTTGTGAGTACAGATACAGTTAATAATGCTTCAGACACATTTATTAATACAAGCCTTCATATGAATGGCGTTTCTGATGGTATTGCAACATATGGAAAGGTAGTAGATTTGTTGCTGCAGTATTATGATGGGGTGCTATATTAGGCTTTCTTGACATTTTGACGAAAATATGTTAAAAATAGTTAAATAATGCCTTTAATTTCTGAACGATTTTGTTCATAATTCAGATAAAAGGGTAAATTATTCGATAGAGAAGAATTAGGTGGAGAATGATATGAAGTTTCAGGTTAGTAATTTGTTTAAGAAGAATATCAATGATACTGCCGGTGTCGTTGATGGTGCTGTTAAGGTAGCCGCAGGACAGGTGGTTAAGACTGCTGACAGTAATGATAGTAAGGAACAGGTGGAGGCAGTTGTCGTATGTCCTAAGTGTAAGCAGGAATTCAAGAAGGAAGAGGTTAAGTCTAATCTCAATGTCTGCATGGCATGTGGTTATCATTATGTAATATCGGCAGAAAAAAGAGTTCGTTCACTTGTTGATCCGGGCAGCTTCAAGCCTTTAAAGTGTAAGGTTGCGTTCGCAAATCCATTGGAATACCCTGAATATGAAGATAAAATTAAATCATTACAGGAAAAGACAGGCTTAGAGGAAGCTGTTTATACAGGTGTGGGTAAGATTGACGGATATGAGGCTGTTATAGCTGTCATGAGCAGCAAGTTCCTTATGGGAAGTATGGGTATGGCAGTTGGCGAGAAGGTAACAAATGCAATAGAGTACGCAGACAGAAAGAAATTACCTCTTATTATATTTACAGCGAGTGGCGGTGCAAGAATGCAGGAGGGTATTTTATCACTCATGCAGATGGCTAAGACAAGTGCTGCAATAGAGAAGTTTAATGAAGATGGAGGGCTTTATATCTCAGTTCTTACACACCCTACGACAGGTGGTGTAACAGCGAGCTTTGCAACCTTAGGAGATATAACCTTAGCTGAACCTGAGGCTCTTATCGGTTTTGCAGGCCCTCGTGTTATAGAGCAGACTATAGGACAGAAGCTCCCTGAAGGCTTCCAGCGTTCAGAGTTCCAGCAGGAGCATGGTTTTGTTGATCAGATAGTTCCGAGGGACAAGATGAGAGAGACAATCGCTCATATATTACGTCTTCACAGTAAGAGAGGTAGATAAATATGATTAAGGAAATTGATACAAGAATTACAGAGATAGATAATGAGATAGAGAAACTCAAGAAGGAGGATGCGGTTGACGAGGCACAGATATATGTGCTTAAGAGGGAGCGTCATGACCTTATTAAGATGTGCAGGAACCTTGATCCGCACGATAAGGTATATCTTGCAAGACATAAGAAGAGACCTAAGATTACAGATTATATAGATAACATTTTCGATGACTTTTTTGAGCAGAAGGGCGATGCCCTTGGCAAGGAGGATGGAAGTATATATGGTGGTATTGCCATGTATTATGGAACTCCTGTTACGGTTATCGGTCACAGAAAGGGTAACAATTTAAATGAGAATCTTGCATGTAATTTTGGTATGCCGGGACCAGAGGGCTATAGAAAGGCACTTCGTCTTATGAAGCAGGCAGAGAAGTTTGGCAGACCTATAATTACATTTATAGATACACCGGGTGCTTATCCGGGACTTGAGGCAGAGACTAACGGACAGGGTAATGCCATTGCAGAGAATCTTGCTAAGATGAGCGCACTTAAGGTTCCTGTAATTGCTATTGTAACTGGTGAGGGAAGCAGTGGCGGAGCTCTTGCAATCGGTGTTGCAAACAGTGTCCTTATGCTTGAGAATGCTATATATTCTATTCTTTCACCTGAAGGATACGCTTCAATATTGTGGAAGGATTCATCAAGGAGTGATGAGGCTTGCAGTATGATGAGACTTACTGCACAGGATTTGAAGGAATTCCATGTAATAGATGAGATTATTCCTGAGCCAATCGGGGGAGCACACCTTAATCCTAACGCTGTTTATAAGGCAGTAGATAAGTATTTGAGAAGAGAGCTTGAGAAATATGCTAAGATGGGACCTGATGAGTTAGCTAAGCATAGATACAAGAAGTTTAGAACTATAGATTCTGATTATTTAAAGGTAATGTAATTATTGACTAGGGATAAAGGAGAGAAGATGCAGGTTTTGGATGGCCTCCACATAGTTGGTACTGGACATTATGTACCTTCAAAAGTGGTTACGAATGATGATTTAAGTAAGATAGTTGATACAAATGATGAATGGATTGCTTCTAGAACAGGTATTAGAAGAAGACATTTTGCAGAGAACGAGACAAATGAAGATATGGCTTACGAGGCAGCTAAGATGGCTATAGAGAATGCCGGTATAGATAAGGCAGATATAGGAGTTGTTGTGGTAGCTACAATAAGACCTGACCATATGACACCATCTATGGCATGTATGGTTCAGAAGAGACTTGATATTCCACAGTATGCTGCATGCTTTGATATAAATGCAGCGTGCTCAGGTTTCATGTATGGAATACAGGTTGCAAGAGGTCTGCTTATGCAGAGCGACAAGAAGTATGCTGTAGTTGTTGGAAGTGAGATGTTATCTAAGATACTTGATATGACAGACAGAGGAACATGCATATTGTTCGGTGACGGTGCTGGAGCAGCGGTAATAGAGTTATCTGATTCACATCGATATTTCAGCGTACTTGGTTCAAGCGGTGATGCTGATGTGCTTGAGTGTCCTAACCATGATGGTGAGAGACATGTTAATATGAAGGGCAGCGATGTATTTAAGTTTGCTGTATCAACTGTTCCACAGACTATATTTGAGCTGCTTGACAAGGCTGGTCTTGGCGTTGACGACATAGATGTATATGTCTGCCATCAGGCTAACAAGCGTATAGTAGAGATGGTTGCAAAGAAATGCAAGCAGAGCATGGATAAGTTTTATATAGATATGGATGAATATGGAAATACATCCTCTGCAAGTATTCCTATTGCACTTAGTGAGATGAATCAAAAGGGGCTCTTAAAGCCGGGTATGAAAGTTATCTGTGTTGGATTTGGCGGAGGACTTACATGGGGCGGAGCCTACATAGAGTGGTAATTTAGATATTTGAAGCCATCTGGTGGTGGCAGACAAGGAGTGTAAAATGAAGTTAAACGAGATGCTTAATATCAAATACCCTATAATACAGGGTGGTATGGCTAATATTGCAACAGGAGAATTTGCAGCAGCCGTATCAAATGCAGGTGGACTTGGTCTTATCGCATCAGGTGGATTTGATGCTGAGAGAATTCGTGAGGAGATTAAGAAGTGTCGTGAAAAGACGGACAAGCCTTTCGGAGTTAATCTTATGCTTATGAATCCGGATGTTGACAATATAGCTAAGATGCTTGTTGAGGAGAAGGTAGCTGTTATTACAACAGGTGCAGGAAGCCCTGAGAAATATGTGGCTGACTGGAAGGCTGTTGGAAGCAAGGTTATTCCTGTAGTAGCAAGTGTTGCTCTTGCAAAGAGAATGGAGAGAATGGGCGTTGATGCCATAATTGCCGAGGGTGGCGAGAGTGGCGGACATGTAGGCGAGATGACAACTATGGCACTTGTTCCTATGGTTGTTGACGCTGTAAATATCCCTGTTATTGCTGCTGGTGGTATTGCAGACGGAAGGGGTCTTGTTGCTGCATTAGCTCTTGGCGCTATAGGTATACAGATAGGAACAGTTCTCTTAGCCAGCGAGGAGTGTCCTATACATGAGAATTATAAGCTTGCAGTTGTAAAGGCAAAGGATAACCAGACTGCTGTTACAGGTCGTTCTGCCGGAGCACCTGTTCGTGTTATTAAGAACAATATGACAAGAGAATATCTTAAGATGGAATCTCAGAATGTTTCAAGGGATGAGTTAGAGAAGCTTACTCTTGGCTCACTCCGTAAGGCAGTTCTTGACGGAGATACTAAGTATGGTTCTCTTATGGCAGGTCAGATTTGTGGACTTGTCAAGGAGATAAGACCTGTTGCAGACATTCTTGATGAGATATATGAGGATGCAAAGAAAGAGCTTTCACAGCTTTCATTATAGTTCGCAGAAGATTAGATAACGGAGGTTAGATATGAAGATAGGATTTTTGTATGCCGGACAGGGCAGCCAGCATGTAGGGATGGGAAAGGATTTGTATGAAGCATATCCAGAATTCCGCGAGACCTTTGATAATGTAAATGTAGGCTTTGATGTAAAGGAGTGCTGCTTTGACGGCCCTATTGAGAAGCTTGGACAGACAAGATATACACAGCCTTGTATGGTTGCATTTGCAGTAGGAATGACTAAGATACTTGCATCAAAGGGCATCAAGCCTGAGATTGCTGCAGGATTATCATTAGGCGAGTATTCAGCATTATACGCAGCAGGTGTTTTTGAGGAGAATCAGGTTATAGATCTTGTTGCTTATCGTGGCAAGTCTATGGAGGAGGCTGTTACAGGCAGAGATACAGGAATGATAGCTGTAATGAGCCTTGACCGTGAGACTATAAAGGAGTGCTGTAAGCAGGCTGAGGAGGAATTTGCTGATAATCCTTGCCATATAGCTGAGGTTGCAAATTACAATACACCTGTTCAGGTAACTGTTTCAGGTGATACACCTGTAATTAACAGAGCAGGAGAGCTTATGCTTGAGAAGGGTGCAAGAAGAATAGTACCTGTTGCTGTAAGCGGACCTTTCCATACTTCACTTATGAAGCCGGCTGGTGATAAGCTTGCAGAGAGATTTAAGTCAGAGAAGTTTGGTGATATGTCATTCCCTGTATTGTTCAATGCTACTGGTAAGGAATTAGAGGATGGAGTATCCATCGCATGTATGCTTGAGAAGCAGGTTCAGAGCAGTGTTTATTTTGAGGATTCTATTAAATACATGATAGATAAGGGTGTAGATACCTTCATTGAGATTGGACCTGGTAAGACATTAAGTGGTTTTGTCAAGAAAATTGATCGTAGCTTAACAACATATTCTGTAGAGGATGTTGATAGTCTCAATGCTTTATTTGAGGCACTTGGCGTATAGTTATAGATATTAATATATAGTATGAAAGGGTTTAGTATGAGCTTAGAAGGTAAAACAGCTATAGTTACAGGCGGAAGCCGTGGAATAGGTCGTGCAATCTGTATAGAGCTTGCCAAGCAGGGAGCTAATGTAGTAACTTGTTATGCCAGCAGTGCAGACAGTGCTAATGAGACAGTAGAGATGTGTAAGGAATATGGTGTAAAGGCTGAGGCAGTTAAGGCTGATGTAGCTATCAATGAGGATGTTGCAGCTCTTATATCTAAGGTTAAGAGTGAGTATGGCAGTGTTGATATATTGGTAAACAATGCCGGAATAACAAAGGATAACCTCATTATGAAGATGAACGAGGATGATTTTGATAAGGTTATAGATACCAACCTTAAGGGAGCATTTTTATGTATACAGAATGTTGCAAGAATCATGCTCAAGCAGAAGTCAGGTAAGATAATTAATATAAGCAGTGTTGTAGGTGTAAGTGGAAATGCCGGACAGGCTAACTATGCAGCAAGTAAGGCAGGTCTTATCGGACTTACCAAGTCTGTTGCAAAGGAGCTTGGTTCAAGAGGAATAACAGTAAATGCTGTAGCTCCCGGCTTTATAGAGACAGACATGACTGCAAAGCTTCCTGCTGATGTAGTTGACGAGATGAAGAAGTCTATACCTATGAAATCTATGGGACGTGTAGGTGATGTAGCTAATCTTGTAGCATTTCTTGCATCTGATAATGCTCGCTATATCACAGGTCAGGTTATCTGTGTTGATGGCGGAATGGCAATGTAGTTTGAAAGGAGAATAAGATGAAAAGAAGAGTTGTAATAACTGGAATGGGTACAGTTAATCCTATAGGTAATAATCTTGAGGAGAGCTGGGAGAATATCAAGAAGGGCGTATGCGGTATAGGACCTATAACACAGATAGATGTTACAGACCATGCTGTAAAGCTTGCCGGAGAGGTTAAGAATTTCAGTACTGAGGGAATAATCGAGAAGAAGGAAGCAAGGAGAATGGAACGTTTTTCACAGCTTGCTCTTGTATCTGCTGTAGAAGCCTTCAATCAGAGTGGACTTGATATGGAGAAGGAGGATGCACTTCGTTGTGGAGTTGTATTCTCTAGTGGTATCGGCGGACTTAACTGTACAGAGAATAATTATAAAACTGGTCAGAGAAGAGGCTTTGATAAGATATCTCCTTTCTATATACCAAACACAATACCTAATATGGCAGGTGGAAACATTGCTATCCGCCTTGGATTTAAGGGTATGTGTACCTGTGTTGTAACAGCCTGTGCATCAGGCAATAACGCAGTTGGAGATGCTTTCCATTATATCAGAGATGGCTATGCAGAGGTTATGCTCTGTGGTGGTACAGAGTCATGTATAACAGATATGGGTATAGGCGGATTTACTGCAATGCAGGCACTTAACACTACTGATGATCCAAATCGTGCTTCAATTCCTTTTGACAAAGAGAGAGCAGGATTTGTAATGGGTGAGGGCGCCGGTTCACTTATCTTAGAGGAGTATGAGCATGCTAAGGCAAGAGGTGCTAACATTCTTGGCGAGGTTGTAGGTTACGGTGCAACCTGTGATGCATATCATATAACTGCTCCATGTCCAGATGGTGCAGGCGGAGCAGCAGCTATGACAATAGCTATGCAGGATGCAGGTATAGAGCCTTCAGAGGTTGGCTATATAAATGCACACGGAACATCAACACACCTTAATGACTCAGGAGAGACAAAGGCTATTAAGACAGCATTTGGCGACCATGCATACAAGCTTATGGTCAGCTCAACAAAGTCAATGACAGGACATTTGCTTGGTGGTACAGGAGCTGTTGAGGCAATATTTACAGCTATGGCATTGAAGGATGCATATATTCCTGCAACAATCAATTACAAGGTTCCTGATGAGGAGTGCGACCTTGACATTGTTCCAAATGAAGGAAGAAATGTACAGGTAGAGTATGCTGCATCTAATTCACTTGGATTTGGCGGACACAATGCATGTATAGTTCTTAAGAAGTTTGAAGATTAATTAGTATATAAACATGTAGACGTTTTACTGAGATTATATAGCTGGCGTTTTTAATATCCTGTTTGATACAACACGATAAAAATGCCAGCTATAAAAGTATTAATCAGAAGGAGATAAAGTTATGGAATTAAATTCAAATCAGATACAGGAGATAATACCTCACAGATACCCTTTCCAGTTGGTGGACAGAATTACAGATTATGAGCCAGGCAAGTGGGCTAAGGGAATAAAGTGCGTTTCTGTTAATGAAATGCAGTTCTGTGGACATTTTCCACAGCAGCATGTAATGCCGGGAGTATTAGTTATAGAGGCACTTGCACAGGTTGGTGCGATTGCACTTCTCACAGAAGAGGAGAACAAGGGAAAGATAGCATTTTTCGGTGGAATTAAGAATGCCAGATTTAAGAAGCAGATAATTCCTGGTGATGTTATTGAGATGGAGTGTGAGCTTACAGAGAGAAAAGGACCTGTAGGTTACGGAAAGGCAGTTGCTAAGGTAGATGGCAAGGTTGCTGTTGTCTGCGAGCTTACATTTGCAGTACAGCAGTAAATGTCTTAATTGGGAGGAATGACAAATGACTAATTGTATAAATTGCGGACAGAGTATACCTAAAACAGTAACCCAATGTCCTTACTGTGGAGCAACACAGGAGGAGCGTACGGTTTTGTTACAGGATGATTATGATACTACAAGCTGTATTGACTGTGGAAAAAGTATTCCTAAGTCAGCAGCAACATGCCCTTACTGTGGAGCAGCACAGGAGGAACGTACAATTTTATTGCAGGATGAACCACAACCTCAGGCAGGCTATATAAACCAGCAGGCACAAAGACCGATGTTTACAGAACATCAGATGTCACAGCCTACACCACAGCCGATGCCGCAGCAGGTGTCACAGCCTGTACCACAACAGGGCTATAATCAGTATAATACAGGTGTAGAGACACCTGCCAAGAAATCAAATACCGGATTAATAGCAGGTATAGTTGCAGCAGTTGTTGTATGTGTTGTGGTGGCTCTTATAATTCTTCTATAATAAGTATTTGGTATGAGGTAAGATATGCAAACTAAAAAGGTACTTACAATAGCGGGAAGTGATTCGTCAGGTGGAGCTGGTATTCAGGCAGATATCAAGACTATCATGGCAAATGGCTGTTATGCTATGAGTGCAATAACAGCTTTAACAGCCCAAAATACTATAGGTGTTACAGGAATCATGGATACGACACCGGAATTCTTAGAGCTACAGATAAGGGCAGTATTTGATGATATAAGACCTGATGCTGTAAAGATAGGAATGGTTTCATCAAAGGAGCTTATATGTACTATTGCAGATATGCTCACAGAGTATGAGGCTCAAAATATCGTCTTAGATCCTGTTATGGTGTCAACAAGTGGAAGCAGATTGTTAAAGGATGATGCTATTTTTGCGTTATGTGACAAATTGTTCCCTATTGCTGATATTATAACGCCTAATATCCCTGAGGCATCGCTTTTAACCGGACTTGATATTAAGTGCGAGGAAGATATGTCTGAGGCAGGCAGGATGTTAGCTGACAAATATAATATTAATGTCCTTATCAAGGGTGGACACAGCATCAATGATGCAAATGATATGCTTGTAACAAAGGATAACTGTGTATGGTTCAGGGGAGAGCATATAGATAATCAAAATACACACGGAACAGGATGTACGCTGTCATCAGCTATTGCCTCATATCTTGCTAAGGGCTATAATATGGCTGATAGTGTAAAGAAAGCTAAACAGTACATTTCAGATGTACTTAAGCATGAGATTAATCTTGGAGCTGGCAGTGGACCGCTTAATCATGGATGGAGATATGAAAATGACTAATAATATAATAGAAAATGTTCATAAGATGGTACCACTTGTTCATAACATTACCAATTATGTTACCGTAAATGATTGTGCTAATGTTCTTCTTGCATGTGGTGGTTCTCCTATAATGGCAGATGATGAGGATGAGGTATACGAGATAACATCAATATGCAATGCCTTAAATATTAATATAGGAACACTTAATAAGAGAACCATATCATCTATGTTTCTTGCAGGAAGAAGGGCTAATGAGTTAAATCATCCTGTAGTGTTAGATCCTGTAGGTGCGGGTGCATCATCACTTAGGACAGAGACTGCACTTAATATTATGCGTGAGATAAAGCTTGATGTTATCAAGGGAAATATATCAGAGATAAAGACCTTATATGATGGCTGTGGCAATACGAAGGGTGTTGATGCCAATGAGAAGGATAGTGTAAATGCTGATAATCTTATAGAGGTCTCAGAGCTTGCCAAGGAGCTAAGTGCAAAAACAGGAGCTATAATTGTGATTACAGGTGCTATAGATATAGTTGCCGATAAGACTATGTCTTATGCAATATATAATGGACATAAGAGTATGTCTAAGGTGTCGGGTACAGGTTGTATGTTGTCAGCTATGTTAGCTGCCTATATAACAGCCAATCCAGATAATAAGCTTGAGGCAGTAATTGCAGCAGTTTCAGTTATGGGTATAGCTGGTGAGAGAGCAATACTTAATGCAATTAAGATGGATGCAGGAAGTGGCAGCCTTAAGACTTATATTATAGATGAAATATATAAGATGACGGATGAGACATTATTTGAACATATAAAGTGTGAGAGGTTAGATAACAGAGTTGTTGAGAGAAGCTTAAAGCTGAAGTTTATTGCCAATGCCATGAAGGTTTATGCGGTCACAGACAGAGCATGGCTTAAGGATGAGACTTTATATGAGCAGGTTGAGAAGGCTTTAAAGGGCGGTGCTACATTTATTCAGCTTCGTGAAAAGGATATGGAAGATGATGAGTTCCTTGCAACGGCATTATGTATAAAAGAGCTTACAGATAAATATAATGTTCCGTTTGTCATAAATGATAATGTTGACATCTGCTTGAAATGTGGAGCTGACGGCGTTCATGTGGGGCAGAGTGATATGGAAGCCGGCAATGTGAGAAAGCTTCTTGGAAATGACAAGATAATTGGAGTTTCTGCACATACTGTTGAGGAAGCTATAGCTGCTGAGCGTGCTGGAGCAGATTATTTGGGAGTTGGAGCAGTATTTTCAACATCAACTAAGCAGGATGCTGACGCTGTTTCATATGACACACTCAGTGAGATATGTGCTTCTGTCCATATTCCTGTCGTTGCCATAGGAGGAATTAATGCTGACAACATAAGAGAGCTTAAGGGAAGCGGCATAAGTGGTGTTGCGGTAGTATCTGCTATATTTGCGGCAGATGATATAATTTCTTCAACGAAAAAAATAAAAGAAGCAGTAGGTGAATTACTTGAAGATTGATAAAGATATATATAGTGTAATAGAGCCTTATATGGCAGGTAAAAAGGCTGCCATATTTGACATGGATGGAACACTTCTTGATAGTATGTCCATGTGGGCAGTGCTTGACATTCAATATATGAAAGAAATGGGTATAACGCCAAGACCAGATTTCCATCGTATAATGACATCCATGACATTACCTATGGCATCTGAGTACATAGCGAAGGAATATCCAGTTCCTTATAGTGCCAGGGAGGTATATAACCAGATACTTGATATGGCAGACAAATATTATAGATATAAGCTGCCTGTTAAGGCTAAAGTACCTTCTCTGATTAAGCATTTATATGACGATGGTATTCACATGATGGTTGCAACTGCTAATGAATATGACATGAGCCGTGCAGCATTAGAGAGAAACAATGTATTTCAATATATGGATGGAATTGTCACATGCACAATGGCTGGTGCAAATAAACAAAATCCGGCAGTATTTCTCATGGCATGTGATAAGATGAATGTCAGTGTCGGTGAATGTGTTGTATTTGAGGATTCTCTTTATGCTATTAAGACTGCCAGAGAGGCAGGCTTTACGGTTATTGGAGTATATGATGAGGGCGAGAAGGAAAACTGGGATGAGATATGCAGCATAACGGATTGTCAGGTGGTGTTGGATGATGAACAAAAATAATAAAAAGCAGACTATGTCAAGCTGTGATACATGTGCATACTTAGTTTATGATGATGAATTTGAGGAGTATGTGTGTGATGTGAGCATGGACGAGGATGATATGTCGAGACTTATGTCGGACAGTCATTACAGCTGTCCATTTTACAAATATGGTGATGAATATAGCGTTGTAAGAAAACAGATGTAGAAATACTAAATTAAATGAGGGTGACAAGATGAAGGATAATATAGTTTTAATAGGTATGCCGGGTGCTGGAAAAAGTACTGTGGGAGTTTTGCTTGCCAAGGCGCTTAATTATGAATTTCTGGATACGGATATTACTATTCAGAAAAAATCGGGCAAGAAATTATATGAGATGATAAATGAGTCGGGAATTGATTATTTTATTTCCTATGAGAACGAAGTCCTTCAATCTGTCGATGCAACACGCACAATAATAGCGACAGGTGGAAGCGCAATCTTCGGTGCAGAGGCGATGGAGCATTTATCAGACATAGGCACGATAGTATACATAAAGCTTTCTTGTGAGGAGATAATCAGAAGGGTTAATAATATAAAAACCCGTGGAATCGCAATGAAACACGGAAAGACGATGCGTGATGTGTATGAGGAGAGAACACCGTTATACGAAAAATACGCAGATATAATTGTGGACGCAGAAAATACAACTATCGAGGAATGTGTTGAGAAGATTATATCATATGTGAATCAGGAATAAATTGATATTTTAGACAGATACTACTTCTTATTATATGATAAGGAGTAGTTTTTTTATGGAAGAATATATGAAACGCTTTGTGCGGACTGACCTTGCATTAGAGCTTAAGGATGATATTGACGATTGTGATTTGTCAGATGGGGTATCGATATATACAAGCGAGAGAGAAAACCTTGATATAAAAGAGACGATAATAGAGGTTACAAATAAAAAGGGTGAGAAGCTTCTTGGAAAGCCGATTGGAACATACATCACCTTAGAGAGCAATGAGCTAAGGGGCAGTGATGAGAGTATACATGAGCCATTTGTTGAGGTATTACATGAGCATTTACATGAGATGATTAAGGATGCGCGTAAGATTCTTGTAATCGGGCTTGGAAACCGTGCAGTAACACCTGATGCTTTAGGACCGTATGTTGTTGATAATCTATATATAACAAGACATTTATTGTCAGAGGGTATAGTAAAAAATGTGAAAGAGCTAAGTGCCATAAGTCCTGGTGTCATGGCACAGACGGGAATAGAAACCCAGCTTATATTAAAATCATTATGCAAAGAAATCGAGCCTGATGTAGTTATAGCTGTAGACGCTCTTGCAGCAAGGGAACCATCAAGACTTAATTCGACGATACAGATATGTGACACCGGAATCAGTCCGGGAGCTGGAGTTGGCAATAACAGGGGGAAAATAAATAAAGAAACACTTG
>Ga0129311_1001086_pt1 | contig 20478 bp, 13 predicted proteins | sample Go1ome_FD_94435 | JGI IMG/M metagenome (GOLD analysis project Ga0129311, IMG submission 94435) | Western lowland gorrila individual fecal microbial communities from Wisconsin, USA - Go1022B metagenome | ecosystem: Host-associated > Mammals > Digestive system > Large intestine > Fecal | place... | reverse complement strand
GAAGTTGCGTTTTGTAGCTGCATTTATGCCCGCGATCCTGACGGCGATGCTTGCAGCCGTAGTAGTAGAACTCTTTGTAGGAAGAGCCGTCTTTTCTCTTTTTGACACTCTTGCTGACGTACATACCAGCACCGCATTCCGGGCATTTGAGTAAGCCGGTGAGCAGGTAAGCATGTTCGTTGTCATGACGTTCGTAGCGCTTATAGCGTTCACCTTGAGAACGAAGTCGAACTTGCGCATCTTCCCAGTCCTGAACGGAAACAAGTGCCTCGTGGATACCGTCGCACAGGAGATAATCCTGATTCCAGACGATCCGATATTCATTTCGGGTGCCGTGAACCTTTTCGGTTTTGCGACGACCATAAGCAATTTTGCCACAGTAGGCGGGATTTTTCAGAATCTCACGGACATAGGCTGCGCTGAAAAGCTCGCCCTTGGTATTTTGATGGGAAAGTTTCTGAATACCGTGACGCTCCAAATACTGGGCAATCAGACGACCGCCCATCTTTTTATGGACGTACAGATCAAAGATGAGTTTAACTGCTTCGGCTTCTTCTTGATTGACGATGAGCGCGCCATTGACCAGATCATAGCCGTAAGGAGCAAAGCCGCCGTTCCATTTTCCCTCTCGCGCTTTTTGAAGCCGACCCTCCATGGTCTGAACTCGGATATTTTCGCGTTCGATTTCGGCGACAGCAGACAAAACCGAAATAACCAGCTTGCCTGCATCCTTGGAAGAATCAATGCCATCCTCTACACAAATCAGATTAACGCCAAAATCCTGCATGGTTTGCAGGGTAGAGAGGACATCGGCAGCGTTGCGTCCAAAGCGTGAGAGCTTAAACACCAGAACAAAGGAAACGTTGTCCTTGCCGCACTTGATATCCTCCATCATACGGTTAAACTCGGTTCGTCCTTCGATGGATTTGCCGGATTTTCCTGCATCTTCATATTCGCCGACAATTTCATAGTCATTAAACTCGGCGTATGCTTTCATACGATTCCTTTGCGCTTCCAGAGAATAGCCGTCAATCTGCATGGCAGTCGATACGCGGGTATAAATGTAGACCTTTATCTTTTCTTTCATTGAGATTCACTCCATTGCGTCCAAGATCGTAATCGTGTTTACAGAATGGTTTAGACATCTTTTTCAAGGATAGTATATCATATACATATATTGGGACTCAAGATGGATTTGGAGATGGATGGAGATTTTTGGAGTAAATAAAAAAATCCTATCGCTTGTTTTCATTCCAAGCGATAGGATAAAAATATCATTTGATTCGATAAGTTCTGTAACGGTTTGCTCCGGTGCCTTCAACTTCCGGCATATTTAATAAAATGACCCGTGTGCGAGCTTCACTGAGCCCTATAAACGCTGCAATATCGGAGCATTTTGAACGCCCGTGATCTTTCAGATATTCAAGTATCTTTCGTTGATTTTCGAGGGTTTTCTTAGCTTTTGAAGAAGGAACGGGGGCTTTATCGCTTACTTTTATCGCTTGCTTTTTTTCGAGTGATAAAGTCAGAATGGTGCGGTCAGGATCAAATTCTTCCGTGATGACAGGCGATTTCATTCCTTCATCATTCCAGATGTTCATGATTTTAGGAATACCGCTGCCTGCGCGCTCACCGATATCGACGAGATTGAACATCTTCATCAATCCGCGATTTCGAGGATCGGAAACACCGCCGCGCATCATCTGTATTTTTCCGGTACGGCTATATCCGGGATTGGCGAAGGTAATCTGATCCGGACGGAGGATCACGACAATGCCTCTGGAGCCGAAGTAATCGGCGTTGACCAGGCAGTTGGCAAGCGCTTCACGAATAGCTTCGTGCATGGGCGTATCATCAATCCGTGTTACGCCGGAGAGCTTAAACGGCACCGTCAAAGATTGTTTTAACTTATTGTAGACACGGAAATAGAAGTCAAAAATATTCCCAGACCAATCGCCGGAACTGGAAAAAACTCTATCCGCCCAGCGGATAGCGGGATCAAGCTCGGCACGGTAATCCAGAAAATAATTGGGAAATTGACGGACAATATCATATTCATTGCCAAACATCAGCAATCCGGCTGCTGTGGGATGCAGGGCGTTGTCTTTATTGGAGATAGCAGCCGCGCCGATGCTGCGAAGGAATTCGTTGTCATCGAGTCGGACAAATGGATGTCCGTCTTTCAGTGAGGCGAAAGTATTTCGATAGCCGCGAACGGAATCCGCGTTGAGAATTTCCAGACCAATACTGTCCAGAATAGACATATCGACTGTATCATCTGCTTGGTCACGGAGCATGGTTTTGACCTGAATGGTGGTGCAGTGATAGTCGCCCTCGTAATTCCTGCGGAAGGTACCGTTGAACATATCGTTGTTGATATAGACAGGCTTCTGTTCTCTGCGGGCAGCGGGAACATGGATTGTCATAATGACATCGCCGTTATATTCATAGGTTTCAACATCGTTCTCTGTGAGAAGGTTGATGCTGACCTTATTTGTATTGTTGATGATATCCCAGAATTCCTTTTGCAGCTTGGCGGCATTCTTTAATCCGGTCGTGCGCCAGCTGCCATCTGGATTTTCTTTGACACCGAGAATGATGATGCCGCCGTAGCAGTTGGCGAAAGCTGAGTATGTATCCCAAAGAGAAACGGGAAGACCATCGTGCGCTTTTTTGACTTCACGGCGATTATCTTCCCGATAGGAATCAAATCGGGAGATATCAAAAATCTCAGACATGGGTTCACCTCCTGAATGATGGTCTTATTATATCAAAAAAACAAGCGATTGAAAACAAAAACAAGCGATTGAAAAAGAAATGACGAGAGATCAGGCGGCATCTTGTTCTTCTTCATTGGAGAGATTGGGCTTATCCTGATCCTCCAGAACATCGGCATACTTGGTAATCAGGTCAGCAAGCATACGAGCAAGCCCTTCCCATTCGTCGTGTATTTTAATTGTTGCGATAAGGATTACCTCCAGACACGGTATTTGAATCAAATAAGGAAAAGAACACATACAGAATTTCGGTTTATCTGCGTACATACATACCTGCGTACAAAGATTTCGCGTATGGGTGTACGTATGTACAGGAAAAGTCGCAAAAATTCTCAATATAAGGAACATCATGTAAAAGGCGTATACACGGAATCATCCCTTTTCCAGCTCTCTGAAACTTTGGCAGGAAGCGACATTGCCGCTTGAATACCCGCAAAGCCCCATACGCGACGACCGACAGGGTTTGTTATGTTGTTGGTATGTTCGATGCCGTATTTTTTCTGGTTGGCAATCAGATAATCGGAAAGACTGCGGCTTTTAAGCGGGGAGAATCCATTTTCCTTGCACCAGATGGTGTAGATTTCGTACAATTCTTGAGAACCGATCTTGCCTTCGGGCGTCAGATGGATGTAATCTGTGGCTTCCATGAACAGGAGGGCATTATTGGCGTCCTGTTTAACGGTGTCACGGTTGGCGCAGGCGCGCGAGCTTTCGCTGAAATGAAAATGATTATGAGCCAATCGTTGAAGCCCCTCGAAAGCCCAGAGGAAAATCCCTTCCAGTTCGCCGCACATCTTTTCAGCGATATCCGGATCATCGACACGGTTAGGGGAGCGCCCTTTTGTTGTAAGAATCAGCTGCCGTCGATAAAAGCCGTCGCTGCGGTCGTACAGGGATTGCAAATCACCATTTGAAAAGGCAAGCAGGCGGGCGTACATCCAGCCCTGATAACTCTGCTTGCCTTTTTGTTCTAAATCCATTCTTCCCTGCGCAGTAACCAGAGATTTGACGTAGTTGGTTTGCTTGAGCGCTTCCATACGCATATCGTCGTCGATCATCAGGTGAACATGTTCCAGATCGGCGCGTGCAAAGCGGTTTTCAGAAACCTTGCCCACGCTGCCGTCCTTTGCGTTACAGCCGAAAAGATGGGAGAGAACTGTGCCAATTTGAGATTTTCCTTCGCCGCCGTTGCCCTTGATAACCATCATACGCTGTCCTTTATTACAGGGAATGAGACAGTAGCCGATATATTCCTGAAGCGTGGGAATGTCATCTTCATAAAGAATGTCGGATAAAAAATGAAGCCATGTTTCGGGTGCGGGCGCTGAGGAAACATAGTTTACCGGAAAACGACTGCGGACGATTTCATGTTTGTCTTTGGAGAAGGAACCATCAAGATACAATGTGCCGTTGGCAACGTGGATCCGATCCGTTTGTGGAGGAAAGTTGTCGGTATATGCCATGATTTTGAGCAGCTCAATGATGTTTGAAATCTTTTTGGGAACACCGATTGACGCGCAGGGTTCAATGATTTGGTAAATATCTGTTTTGAGCGACGCTTCATCAGTCATGCGCCCTTCAACGGTGAAAAAACTTCTTTCGGTGTAAAGCAGCTGATGGGATTCCAGATAATCTCGGCAGAACAACGCCTCATTGATATTTTGCCCGTCAAACCAAGAAGGAAAAGAATCAGGCGGCAAGCGTGTCGTCTTTTTCACACGGCAGCACCTCTTTTCTATGAGCAATGTTCCATTTTTCAATTTTATGAAGTGTGCCGTCATTCAGCAAAGAATCCGTAGTCTGCTTGCGCAAAGCTGCAGCGGCATCGTACAGGCAGTCAATCAGATAAGAAACTTGCGGCAGCGAATGAGTGGCAGATACGAAACGCTCGTCCCATTTGTCGGCGTCATGAACGGGAACGAATTGTTGCTGACGATGTTTTAAGAGGCATTCGTAGTCAATCAATGCTGAAGCGCAGCGGCGTTCCTGCTCCAGCGGGGATTTAGCCGGAGAACAAGGAACAGCAAGTGCAGCCGAAGCAGGCGCGTGGGGATCAATGCCGAAATCAGATGCGAGTTTTTGTGCAGCATCAAGAGGAGACAGACTGAACAATCTGCCGGTGAAGTCAATAACATCGCCGACGAGATGACAGCCAAAACAATAGTAGTAGGTTTCATTCAGTTTCATGGAAGGAGTTTTATCCGAATGGAAAGGACAACGGCACATGCCGTTTCGTTCCACAGGGAGCCCATAGCGTTCGGCGGCTTGCGGAACGGTTATGTGAGACTTGATGAGTTCAAAAATATTCGTAGGTATCCACTTCCTTTAAGACAGATCGTGTTCTTTGGATTTGATGGGATGGCGTTCAGGCGTTTTGCATTGAACGAGAAGCCTGTCAATTTCATCTTTGCCGAGAAGTTGATTCAGCTTGTTCAGTTTGACGGCATCCTCTCGATATGCAGCATTTGTTTCCGCTTTTCGCCGCCAGAAGACGGATTCTTTGGCAAGATTGCTGTTGGCTTGTCGTTCATTGACGAGAAGAACGTAGATTTCCTTTAATTTGCGAACAAGTTTTTTAACCACGGGCAGCGCTTTGTTTACGCGGTAAGATTTTCCACTTTCCAACATAGAAACATCGGGCAGGAGTTCTTCGGACGAACCGAGCCGTTGTACAAATGTTTCGATATCTTTGGTGTTCTTTGCAAGAGCGTCCAACTTTTTCTGGGCGGTTTCCATGTCACGCTCAGCTTTTTGGCATTGTGTCTGTGCCAACTGAGCTGATTGCTTTGCGGCTTGCTGTTGAACGAGAAGACTGTCAAGGTTTGCCTGTTCTTTCATGACTTTGAATTGAACAGTGCTGAGATGTTCTTCGGTGCTGCCGCGTTCGCCACGTTCGACATCGGTGAAGCCTGCCGAAACCATGTGGTCGTGATATTGATCCTGCAAAACGCTGTAAGATTTTTTGAGAACGATTTTCCCGCTTTTAGTGTGCATCGGTTTGCCGGTTTCATCGAAAACGGGTTGCGATTGCCATTTTTTACTATGGCTGACCTGCATAATGGTTTCTTTGACTGTGCCAATGAGCTTGGGGTCTTTGCAGCGCTTTGACCAGAGAACCTGCTTTTCGACGACCGGTACATAGACGACATGCAGATGATAATGCCAAACATCGTAGCCCAGCGCTTTGCTCATGCCGGCGTTGCGCTCGTCTGCGTGCATGACTGCGGAGAGAATGTACTGTTCGCCGCCGACAATATCAACGGCGGCTTTATAGGCTTCGGCATAAAATGCCTGTGCATATTCATAGCCGCCGTGATTATGAAAATAAGCAGAGTTCACGTCGAAAACCAGTTCGTCATAATGAACGGCATCCGGTTTCAGTCCGCGGGTTGAGATAGTACCGTCTTGTTCCATTTGGCTGAACATCTCTTGATAGCTTCCTGTGGGTTCCTTGAAATGGATATTCAGGTGACTGCGTTCAGGAATAATATCTTCGTTTCGGTAGCAGGTTTTCAGGCGCTCATTGTGCGCTTCTGCGTCTGCAATGTTGCTTTCTGTTCGGGATTGATTGCGAACAGTGGTACGGTTTATGCCGTCGTTTCTTGCCATGGGAGATCACTTCCTTTCGGAGGGGCGTTTAGCTGCGTTTGGAGTGCAAGGGACGGAGGAACGGGCACTTTCTGCGAAAGTGTAACTACCCACTATGACACTTTCACCCTTTCGGGTGCAAAGTGCCGTGGGCCAAAGGCTTCGCCTCTGGACTCCGGGGCTACGAAAAAAGGATGGCGGACTTTTTCCGTCATCCTTTTCTACGAAGTGCTTGCTTGATATGGCGTTTGCCCTCTATCTTATAGGACAAACGAGAACCATTTTCGGAACTGTTTTTTCGATATTGAGAAATTTTTTGACTTTTTAATGGTTCACTTTTATAATGAGAAAAACGAGTGTTCCCATTTTATATAGACTGAGTGGAGACAGAGATGCGTACAGAATATGGAATACGGGACATGATCTATTACGACGAAGATGGCAATGAGATTCCGGATGAGGAATTGCCGTGGTCTGATGGGGAAAGCGTGTCTGCTTTCTGCAATAGCTTTCAGGAGTGGACAGATCAAAAAGGTGAGGGAGAGGAGCCGCCATCAGATCAAAGACAAAGCAAAGATACACGTTCTGCTGCTGAACGCAGGAAACGGCTTGCCAAAAGTATGAGGGAAGAAGCGCTTCGTCGATTGGAGTTATCTGCTCGAACAACGGCAGAATTTCAAAATGTTGTTGAATGGTATGATCGAGAAGAAAAAAGCCGGATGCGAAAAGAGCGTCGCTATGAGGTTGCGCAGGGCGATATGCTTATTGAAGCGATTCTTTCTGATGGCGGCAACATTGTACCGAACAGCATGGGTCGCCCGACTTTCCAACAGATTTGTCGCGGAGAATTTGACGATTTTCTGGCTAACTGTATATTTCGGATGCACGATTTGACAGAGCGGGAGTATTTGCGGCAGATTGTTTTGAATCTGAAGCAGGATCACAAGGAAATTCTGTATTTTCTGGGCATACGCCGATATTCCGTACAGCAGTTGGCAGACTTGCGCGAACAATCCGAACGCAATGTCCGCAAGGTTCGCGGCACTGTGCATCGAAAGCTGCAAAGACAGGTATATGAAGCGCTTAAAGAACTGGACGATAAAAATGAAGCGTTGACTTTGCAGGAACAGCGTTTTCTCAATGAATATGAGGAAGGCTCTCAGACAGAGGAGGAAAATGATACATGATTCCGAGGTTGTTTGAACATACATCTGCCGGATGGGCGAAATACAGCGATTATGAATGGCGAATGGCGGCAGATGGTCAGGATTATCTCATGCCTGCCCCCAAAGCGGAAGCGGATGTATATAATCCGATGACGCAGGCGGATGAGTTGATCGTGGAAGCTGTCAATATTGGTCTGCTTCAGTTTCATAAAGCGCCGGATATAAAAGTGAAGGAGGCAATACGGCAATTTGCCTGCCGATACGGTTTGCTTGGCTTGATGGCTGCGATTCCGACTACGCCGAAGTTTGTGGAATATGAAAAGGTCTATCTGCCGAAGAACCCGTACATCCGACAGGAAGTTATGGAAACGATGGATTATTTGAAGCTGTTTTTCCCGTTTGCTATGCCGATTTTCTACAAGCAGGGAGTCAAATCGGTCTGGCAGGTGTCCGGAGACGATAAAATGGAGATTGCGTTGGTATCAACATTCTTCAATGATCCTCAGGCGAAGGCAATGTCTTTTTTGAGAAGCTACGGTGAACGCTTTGACTGGATGGAGGAAGTTTTTCGAGATTGGGCGTTTGCTTTTGTGTCTGTTTTTCTTTATGAACGCGATAAAAAGAAACTGGATTCAACGACAAAAAAATTATATCGGCAGGGCATTGCGTGCTTTGATGGGAATGTGCCGAGCTATCATCTGGAACTGCGGGAACATCCTGTGATGGTCTGGGATTTTCATTCGCTGATGCTGACGATTCGGTTTCTGCTTTCTCTGAGTCTGACTGATACGCAGAATCCGCTCAAAATGTGCGAGCATTGCCAGAGGGCATTTATCGCTAAACAGGATAGTGACGAATACTGCTCTGAAGCATGCGGAAAAGCACACAGAAAGGAGAAGTGATGATAGCATGAAACTAAACCTTGCTGTTGTGGAGGACGATTTACAGGAAAGGAAAGCTATCCACGATTGTTTGACTTATCTGGAAGAAGACCTGCGAATTCAATTCCATATCTCTGATTTTAATGACGGTATGAGTTTTTTGCAGTGGTATTCACCTGAATATGACCTAATTTTGTTAGATATTATGATGCCGGGTATTGATGGAATGGAAACTGCACGCCGTTTGCGAGAAATTGACACACATGTTGCATTGATTTTTGTGACTAATATGGCACAGTTCGCCATTCAAGGCTATGAAGTGCAGGCGATGGATTATATCTTAAAACCGATTAATAAATATAGTTTTGCTATGAAACTTAAACGGGCGCTGGCTCGTACATGTGCATGGAACAACGATACTATACGAATCCGTGTGGAAGGAGAAACTGTCCTTTTGCCGATTAATGATATTACTTACATGGAAATTGTGAATCATCGGACCGTTTATCATACCGTTCATGGAAATTATGCAGAAGCAATTTCAATGAAGGAAGCTGCGGAGAAGATCAACAGACCCTACTTTGTTTATTGTAATCGAAGTTATCTGGTGAATTTACAGCATGTGACCAGTGTGGGACGTGAAGAAACGACTGTTGGTGGTGATCGATTGGTTATTTCACGTCCACAACGTAAACAGTTTATTACTGCATTTTCAGATTATCTGAGGGGGAAAAAATAAAATGTTTCCGACTTCGTCAGCGGGTCTTTCTTTTTCGGTTGAGATTTTTCTGGCAGAAATCATCTTTTTATTTGCAGCTGAAAAATATCCCCACTTTTTGCTTCGAATGTTGCTTAGCTGGATCACAGTTTTGTTGTTAGGCATGTCAAACACAATGACTAATATTCTGCTGAAAAACAGCGCGCCTTATCCTTTGTACTTTATTGCAATGTTCTTTGCTACCATTGCTGCGCAGGGATGCTGCTTTAAAATCAGTTTTTCGGCTTTACTATCAAGTTGTGTGTTGGGTTATGCTGTCCAACATGGAGCGTATCAAACAACGATGTTGCTGGATCGTGTGATGGATCTTTCTTTTTTGAATTTTGCTGGTTTTTCACATCAAAGGATTCTGGAATTGGTGATTTTCCCTCCAATCTATTTGGCGGTCTTCCTTTCTCTCGGATTGTATGCTGCACGACATGAGTGGACTCGCAAAAGTAAGCCTGCATTTAACGTAGTCTCACTACTCTTTTTGATGACTTTTGTTGGGCTGAACTGGTTTATTCGTCAGTGCGGTGAGTATGATGTGATCTCCGTTAGACTATATGCCATCGTTTGCTGCCTGTTAATCATTGTAGTTCAATATGTTTTATATCGTTATGAAGATCTGCGGTTGGAAAACATGATGGTTAACCGGCTATGGCAAGAAGATAAAAAGCACTTTGAACAATCAAAGGAAGTAATGGATGCGTTTAACATTAAATACCATGATTTACATCACTGGCTTACAAGATTAAGAGAGGGTAGCAGCTGTGCTACGGAACTGGAAGCACTTTGCAAGCAGGTAGACACATATGTTGTCAACATAAAAACAGGAAATGACGCGCTGGATGTGTTACTAACGGAATGCAGCAACCGCTGTATGCGTGAAGAAATTGAGTTGACATTTATGGGTAATGGCGCTGACATGGATTTTATGGAACCAGTAGATGTCTATTCCCTTTTGGGCAATGCGATTGATAACGCGATTGAGGCTGTACGGAAAGTGGATGACCCCGAAAAGAAGATTATTCATGTGACGACAGAAAGAAAAGGGGACTTCCTGAATATTGAGGTTGTTAATTACTATACCGGCATATTGCGGATGGAGGACAGCCTGCCCATAACAACGAAGGAAAACGACGGTTTTCATGGTTTTGGTATGAAAAGCATGCGAACGATCGTACAAAAATATGACGGTGAAATACGGATAGAAACGGATAAAAATTTGTTTGAACTCTGTATGATTTTGATGGCGCCTGCGACAATTCGATAAAAAAAAGCGGCAGTTTGTGCAAAAAATGCCGCTTTTTTTGTTTCTATGCTAAAATGCAGTCAGCATAAGGGACTGCACTCAGTAGAAGATGCGGACCTAAAGAAAAAGGAGGAGAAAACGTGAAGAAAAATGGAAAGCTCAAACGCTTCCTGAGCGTGCTGACCAGCGTGATGATGCTGACTCCGTCGATAGCCGGGGCAACTGGATCGCAAACGGGAGCGATGGAAGCAAATGGCAGGTTCTATCTGGATTATGCCACGCTGGAAGAAGAGCAGATCGCAGCAGAAGAACTGGCAATTGAAATCGCATCAGAAGGCATGGTGTTGCTTAAGAACGATGGTGCGCTGCCCTTGTCCAGTGCCGAGAAGAAAGTCTCACTCTTCGGAACCGCATCATATAATCTGGTGCATTCCGGAAGTGGTTCTGGAGCCGGATCTGTCGGTAATAACGGCGTGGAATTCAAAACGCTGGAAAACAGTTTGGAAAGTGCAGGGTTCCGGCTGAATCAGACGTTGGTGAATTTGTATAAGGCTTATGCGGGTGATATGCCCGAGATGCCGACTTCTGATTTAACGAATACCATTGTTTCGACTTACAAGAGTTATCAGGATGTGGCGATTATCACGCTTTCCCGTGTGGGTGGCGAGGATGAGGATATGGCAGCTCATGATGTAAAGGGACATTCTGATCCCAACGATCATGAAATGATGCTGATGGACAATGAGAAAGATTTGATCCGACATGTCAAACAGTATTTTGATAAAGTTATCGTGTTGATCAACTCTTCCAATGTCATGCAGATCGCTGAGCTGAACGAGGAAAAGACGCCTGATAATCTTGGTGTAGATGCAATCCTTTGGATTGGCGGCGTCGGCAATAGCGGCGCAATGGCTGCGGGAAAACTGCTTACCGGCGAAGTTAATCCTTCGGGTAAGACGGCGGATACGTGGCTGGTAGATTTTACTCAGGGTCCGTCTTGGACGAACTACGCTACGCAGTCGCAGAACGTTGACGAAGATGGAAATCGCATGGATGCGGCGATTTATAATGAGGATGGCGTGGATACTGGATACCGTATCGCAGAATACCGCGAAGGTATTTATAATGGCTATCGTTATTATGAAACTGCCTATGCGGATGCCGCCGAAGACGAAAAGGAAGAGGCATATAGCAATGTTCTCTATCCCTTTGGTTATGGTCTGAGCTATACCGGGTTTGATTGGGAACTTGTGGATACTGAAACCACTGGAACGATTGATGATCGCACTGACGTAATCACTGTCAGCGTAAAGGTTACCAATACGGGCGCTGTGGCGGGCAAAGACGTTGTGGAATTGTACAGTAATCCGCCGTATACGCAGGGTGGAATCGAAAAGGCGGCAGCGAATCTGGTAGGTTTTGCAAAGACTGATCTGCTTGCTCCCGGTGAAAGCCAAATTGTGACCATCAATGTTGTCGCGCAGGATCTTGCATCCTTTGACTGGGACGACAGGAATGGAAATGGTTTTTCCGGCTATGAACTGGAAGCTGGAGATTACATTTTCAATATCAACCGCGATTCGCATACAACGGCAATTTCTGTGACTCGCACGGTGGCAGAAACGATTCTCTGTGAAACTGATTTGGTAACGGGAGAAACGATTGCTCCGGTATTTGTTGACGACTATACGACCGTAAACGATACGCTGCTGGATAATCAAATCAGTCGTGCCGATGGTCTGACGCAGCCCGCGCCTGCCAGTAAGGAAGATCGTACTTGGGATGAAGGTACCATTGAGTTCCTTGACAGCCAGGAAAACTATCAGCCTTATCAGGATAATGAGGATGATCCATGGTATATTTCCAGCGTGCCGGAAACATGGACACAGGCGGCTGAGCATGCAGAAGATTATTCTGATATTACGACCAAACTTTACACGCTGGCTGGTAAGCGATTTGATGAGCCGACTGTGACTGATGGAGTTGCTGTGGCAGCGCAGGATGAAGATACGCAGGCTTGGGACAGCTTCATGAACCAGTTGACTTGGAATGACTTGGTAGACCTTGTTGTAACAGGGCGTCCGCCGAAAGTTATTGAATCTCTGGATCTGGAAATCAACGGATATGTCAATGGTCCGGTACAGGCGGGAACCGGTTTGCTCTGGCCAACCGCTCCAATTGTGGCATCTACCTTCAATATGGAACTGGCTGAGGAACAGGGGCGTTTGATCGCCAACGAATGTTACTTCTTGGACACTCGTGCATGGGCTGGTCCGGGTGCAAACCTGCACCGCAATCCGCTATTAGGACGCGCTTTTGAGTATTATTCTGAGGACGGTTATCTGGCGGGTATGTTCGCGTCGACTGTGGTCCGCACCGTGACGGAAAAAGGCATCATCTGCTATGTAAAGCATATGATGCTTAACGATCAGGAACAGTACCGCAATACGAAGGGCGGCGTGCTGACCTTCGCTGATGAGCAGGTCATTCGTGAACAGTATGCCAAACCTTTTGAAATGCTTGCCAAGCAGGGAAAAACGCTGGGCTATATGTCCTCTTTCAACCGCTTGGGTTACTGGAATGCTTCGGCGGACTACGCCATGCAGAAGCAGCTGGTTAGAGGCGAATGGGCATTTGAAGGGCGCACATGGACAGATGCTTGGGTTAAGAGCTATGCGCCGATTAATATCCTGGTTCGTGCTGGTGACGAACAGCCGCTGGGTGATGGACGCGACTATCCTACCTACACTCTGACACAGGGACAATGGTCTGCGGATGATAACTGTGTGCTGGTTCCTGCCAATGAAACGGAAACCGCAGACGGCGTCAACTCGTTGCTTTCTCCGACGCATTATTACTGGGTTCGTAAAGCAGCACAGCGTGTACTCTTTACGACTGTAAACTCTATGGCGAACAAGAATGGTCTGGATTTGGATGAAGGTCATGTGTATTTCGCGCAGTATATCCCCGCGACACAGGGTCTCCAACTGGACGGACTTGAAAACATCACCAATTTGGAACTGGTTTCCGGTGAACTTCCGGAAGGTTTGACCATCGAAGGTACTGCCATTACGGGTGTTGCCAGTACGATCGGAGATTATCCTATCACCATCAAGGGCGTTGCTTTCAACTGGGTTTCTTTCCAGGCGGATGTTGTTGTGCATGTTGTTAATCCGCTTCAGGTTTCCAGCAACGCGGTAGAACTGACGAACAGCGATATGGATACCATCCATGTTCAGGCAGGAGAGCCCATTGATCTGGATGTATACAGCAACTATCTCCAATATGGTCAGCAGTATAGCCTGGGTGTTGGCATGGGCGGTCTTACGATTGAAAAGGAAGGCTTTAATGGCGAGGGACGCATGCCTGCTTCCACTGTTCAGATCATTAATCTGTATAAGCAGTTTGAAGACTGGAATGCCTGCGCAGACATGGAAGCACATCCGCTTTATCGTGGACTTATCGGCGCTGTTCCGCGTGATGAAGACTCTACGGCGGGCGATATGCCAACCGCGGACGTAGTCGGTGGAAATTATGCAGAAGCGTATGAGTATACTTTTAACTGCGAAAATCTGCCGGAAGGTCTGACTGTGGAGAAGATCATGCAGACTGCGTATGGTTTGTCCTATGGCTCTTATGAAGTAGAAAAGTCTATGGAGATCACGGGTATGGTAAGTACCCCGGGTACATATGAAATCGAGCTGAGCTTGCTGGTTCCGGCAGGCGGTGTGACGGGTGGATGGATTGGCAAACTGTGGTTTACCAATGTTCATCTTGGTCAGCTTAACCGAACGATTACCTTGATTGTTGAATAATTCCTTTTCCTTTTCCTTTTCCTTTGTTCCATTTTTTCCCTGCGGATTTCTATATCCGCAGGGATACTTTCCGATATAAAGGAGTTTAATCATGATGAAAAAATTGATGCGGCTGCTGATGGCAGCAATAATGTTGATGTTGTTATGCGGTAGTACTGCAACTGCTGAGGATGTCCGTGTAAAGAAAGTAACTGTGGATACGAAGCCGAATAAAATGGTCTATATGATCGGCGAGGAATTTGAGCCGGAAGGTGGTGTGCTGAAAGTCACCTATTCGGATAAGAGCACGGCGTTAATCCCGATGACGGATGAGAACGTGACGTTCTCTGGTACAAGCCTGACATCTGAAGGCAAGAAGAGCGTGACGGTTGAGTTTGGCGGAAAGAGCGCGCGCTTGAGTGTAACGGTTTCGGGTGCAGGGTACACAGTGACTCTGAATGAGAATTATGATGGCGGTGAGATCAGCAGCGCTTCTGTTGTAGGCGGCAGTACGCTTTCTGATCCTCATGCGGCGCGAGAGGGTTATACATTAGATGGATGGTATACAGACGAAGACTTTAAGCAGAAATTCTCTTTTGATCAGCCTATTAACAGTGATCTGACGCTCTATGCCTGCTGGCTTAAGGAAGGCGTGGAAGTTGTAGAAGTTACGTTTGACTATGGCTATTACGGAGATCTCATGACGAGCTATATTCGTCTTGTCAATGTTGGCGATGAAATTTCTCGTCCCGTCGATCCGGTTCGCGTTGGATACGCTTTTGATGGATGGACGCTGGATGGAGAGGAATATGATTTCTCCTCTTCGGTGACAGGAAACATCACGTTGCTGGCTGTATGGCATAAAACGGTAGAAGGTATCCAATCTTATACTTTTGAAGCGGAAGATACGGATTTGACTGGTAAAGTAGGCGTAGGTTCATCCGGTGCTTCTGTGGAGCGCTCCATGATTCAATATGATGCGACTGGAGCCTTTGACGCGAGCAATGACCGGTGGGTGGGCTACCTGTATAAGCCGAATCTGTCGCTGGACTTCTACTTTGCCAGTGATGTGGAAGTGGAAGATGCGGTACTCTCTCTGAGTGTAGCGACCGAGCTCCCTGGAACGTATGTTTATGATCCGGAAAGCTATGCAGTGATGCTCAATGGCAAAGCGCTGGAATTTACGCCATTTACGATGGAAATGAGCGATGAAGATTTTTCCACAAGGAATATTCATTTTGAAACGGTCATGCTGGCGAAAAATGTTTCCCTTAAGGCGGGGGCTAACGAACTTCAAATTTATCCTATTAATACGACCACAATCAATGGCACGACCTATCAAGCAGTTAGTCCGCTGGTAGACTGCGTAAAGATAGATACATCGGCGGTTTTGATTTGGGATGCAACAAAGGGTCTGCCTGCGGATAATTATTGATGGCTTTTGTAGATTGAAAATGACGGCAGCATTCCTTGGAAAGCTTGCCGTCATTTTTGATGTGAAGTTTAAATACGGAGGGATAATATGAAACGATGCGTTGCGATGTTGCTCGCACTGACCATGCTGAGTGTGAATTGTTTGGCAGAAGAACCCGAATACAGGTATGTATCCGATTATTCTTCTGTGGCTGAATTAAAGGCGGCTGGGTTAAGTAAGGCGCAGGAGGTCGAGGAGGAAGGCATTGTACTGTTGAAGAATGAGAATGATATTCTTCCACTCAATCAGGAAAGCCGGATTTCACTTTTCGGCGTAACGTCTATTGATCCAGTCTATGGCGGTACAGGCTCAGGCGCAGTAGAAACAGATAGTGCGGCGGATTTTGTTGCTTCTATGGAAAATGCAGGTTTGGAAATTGTGAATACGGAACTGCTGTCTTGGTATAGAGAACAGAAGGAAGAAGAGAACCTGGGGCGTACCAGTCATGCAATTGGCGAAGGAAAATGGAGCAAGGTCAAGAAACACTTGGGCGAAGACTTTGAACAGATTCGCGATACAGACGCTGTTTATGTACTTGGTCGTGTCGGCGGAGAAGGCTCGGATCTGACAAAAGGCGCTGATAAAAATGATGCGGGCGAAGATTATTTGACTCTCAATGAAGAAGAACAGAGCGTGCTTCTTGGGCTAAAAGAACTGAAAGATGAAGGAATCATTCGTTCTATCAGTGTTATCGTAAATAGCGCAAATCCCGTTTCTTCGGCGTTTTTGTTTGATGACATATATGGTGTCGATGCAGCATTGTGGGTAGGCAGTTTAGGTCAAACTGGTGTGATGGCAGTTGGACGCTGCATAGCAGGGCTGGTCAACCCTTCTGGTTCTCTGCCGGATACATGGTGGATGGACAACATGCAGAACCCCGTAATGAATAATTTTACGCCTCAGATTTATGAAAACGCTGAAGAATATTTTCCCGGTGGAAGCTATTATCAGTATACCCGATATGTGGTCTATCAGGAAGGTATTTACATCGGCTACCGTTATACGGAAACGCGCTATGAGGATGTGGAGACAGCACAGGATGGGGCGGAAGAATTCGATTATGAGGCTGTTGTTGCATATCCGTTTGGCTATGGCTTGAGCTATACGGACTTTGCCCTGTCCAATATGCAGGTTGAAAAAGTTGAAGCAGGGCGGAAAACGTCATATAGGGTGACGGTTGATGTCATGAATACCGGCAGCATGGCAGGCAAGAAGACAGTTCAGGTCTATGTACAAAAGCCCTATACTGAATATGATCGGGAAAATAGCATTGAAAAAGCTTCTGTTGAATTGGTGGGCTATGCTAAAACCGAACTTCTTCAGCCTAATGAAGTGGAACATCTGACCATAAATGTCCCGGAATATTATCTGACTAGTTATGATGCAGAAAATTCGGAGACTTTTATACTTTCTGAAGGCGTATACAGCTTAATTTGCGCAGAAAATGCGCATGATGCGGCAGTACGAGTAATTGCAGCGCGAGAAGAACCCGAAGAACAAATGGCGGTATCTGCAGTTGATCCATTGATTTGGTGTATGAATCAAACATTTGATGATACGACCTATGCGGATTCTTATGGCACGGGTGAAATGGTGAGTTCGTTGTTCGGCTTTGCGGATATTAATCGCTATGATGGAGCAGAAGACAACGAAGCGACGTATTACAGCCGCAGCAATTGGGAAGATACGGTTACGGAGGGCTCTGTCAAACTGGTAATGACAGATTTGATGGCAGCTGATTTGGAACTTAGTGAGGACGGATTGCCGGAAGACGAAGAATTCCCGACCATGGGTGCGGATAATGGTTTGATGTTAGCGGATTTGTTTGATGCAGAAGAGGATGATCCTATCTGGGAACAGTTCATGGATCAGTTGACGTTTGAAGAACTTGAAACCCTTTGCCTGACCGGGCTGCGTGAAACTGCTGAAATTGACCGAATTGGAAAACCTTCTACAGTAGATCATAATGGTCCGACAGGCGTTACTCAGAAATACAACTATGATCCTGATGGAAATGGTTATGCAGTTGTGTTTAACGATCCCGATAACCAGGAACGAGGAACCTGCTATCCCTGCAATGGTATTCTGGCAGCCACATTTAATGATGCGCTCATTAAAGAAGTGGGCGAGTTGGTTGGAGAAGACGCTATGTGGGCGGGTTATTCAGGCATTTATGGTACAGGTCTGAACTTGCATCGTTCCGCTTATGCAGGACGTGTATTCGAATACTTTTCCGAAGATCCGATTCTTACCGGACTGATGGGAGCTGCATGGAGCAGCGGTGTACAGTCTAAAGGCGTGTATGTATATAGCAAGCATATGGCACTAAATGAGCAGGAAGAAAATAGAGCTGGACTGGGTACATGGTGCAATGAACAAGCGCTGCGCGAACTCTATCTTCGTGCATTTGAATTGCCAATCGTATATGCAGATGCTAAATGTGTGATGTCTGCATTCAACAGATTGGGTGCAACATGGTGCGGAGCTTCAGCAGAGTTGATGACTGAATGGCTTAGAAATGAGGCGGGTATGGATGGCTTCGCTGTAACAGATATGTATGATTCGTCCTATATGGTGATGGCAAATGCACTGGTTGCCGGCAATGATATTCCGGATGGAGAGCTGATTCCGACGGGTTATACACTTAAAACTTTTGCAGAAGATGGTGAAAGACCTAATAGCGCGGTTGTCAAAGCTATGCGTAAAAGCGCAGAACGTGTGTTGTATACAGTGCTGCATTCTCGTGGAATGGATGGGACAGCGACGCTCAACTGAGAAAATAGGGTTTAGCCTATAATTGTAAGTTTTCCTAATATCTTAAATGTGACAAGAAAGAGTCGTCAGGCTAAAAGTCTGGCGGCTCCTTTACATATGTGTTTGAAATTAAAATGGTTGACTGCGAATATTTCGATCAAGGTATTAAGCTAAAGAACCTCAGTGCTTCTTCGATCGCCTTTTCCTTATCTACTGGGCATTGTGGTTGCCTTGCGTTCTCCAACTTTGCCTTATTGTAGCACTCCCGCTCAATAATTCCATATTTCCGCTTGACCTGTGCGATATTCAGTGTTGAAACCGTAAGACCTGTATGTTCCTTGACGTGAGCCTTGATTTCGTCATAGGTTGCTGAAGTATGGCTTTCAGCGGGCGTCACATCCAGCTCGCTCATATCCAGTTTAATGTCGATATGTTCGGCATCGGAAAGTTTAGACAATACCATCACCGTCTCCACCGCGCCCGTCCAGCAGAACATATCGACGCACTGAACCTTTTCGGCGGTGTAGCCGCCTTCGGCAAGCAGCTTGGCGTCGCGGGCGAGCGTCGGCGCACCGCAGGATACGTAGACAACGCGCTTGGGCGCGGCGGCGATGATTGCTTCGAGAACGGCGGGGTCACATCCTTTGCGCGGCGGGTCGAGGACGATGACATCCGGGCGCAGACCGTCGGCGATGAGCCGGGGAAGAAGCTCTTCCGTTGCACCGACGTGGAATTCGGCGTTTTCGATGTGGTTGCGCACGGCGTTTTCGTTCGCGTTTTGGATGGCTTCGGGAACGATTTCGATGCCGATGACCTTTTTCGCTTTCTGTGCAAGCAACAGAGAGATTGTACCCGCGCCGCAGTAGGCGTCCACGACGGTTTCAAAGCCGGTCAGACCGGCGTATTCGAGCGCAAGCCCATAGAGCTTCTCGGTCTGCGCGGGATTGACTTGGAAGAAGGAGAGCGGAGAAACCGAGAAGCGAAGCCCGCAGAGCGTGTCCTCCATCGTGTCCTTGCCCCAGAGGACGCGGATATCCGTACCGAGAATGACATTCGTCCGGCGGGAATTGATGCTCAGGCAGATGCTGCAAAGACCGGGAACGGCGGCTTTGAGCAGCTCGATCAGCTGGCTGGCTTTCGGAATATCTGCGCGGGTGACGACAATGACGACCATCAGCTCGCCGTGCGTGGTCGAGCGGGTCATGATGTGGCGGACGAGTCCGCGTCCGGTCAATTCGTCGTAAGCGGGAACGTTGTTTTGGCGCATCCACGCGAGAACGGCTTGCGTCGCCTTGGCGGAGTCCTCGCCCTGAATGGCGCATCCATTTTGGGGCAGGGGAACAAGGTCGTGGCTGCGCGGGGCAAAGAAGCCGCAGGCGGGTGCGCCGCCGACCTGCGCGACGGGATAAGCGCCTTTATTGCGATAGCCAAAGGGATGCGCCATGCCCAGCACGGGCGGCACTTCAATGGAAAGCCCGCCGACGCGCTCAAGCAGATCCTGAACCTGACGACGCTTGAAGGCGAGGGAGGTTTCATAGGTCATATGCTGGCAGACGCAGCCGCCGCAGCGCTTATAGATGGGGCAGAAAGGTTCGGCGCGATCCGGGCTTTTTTCGAGCAGCTCTTCGATGCGCCCGAAGGCATAGCGCTTTTCGGGCTTGACGATGCGCACCCGTGCGCGTTCTCCGGGGAGCAGCCCGGGAACAAACACCGCGATGCCATCGTGGCGGCAAACGCCCTGCGCATCCTGACCGAAGGATTCGCAGGTCATTTCATAGCATTGATTTTTGGCGAGCATGGACATTCTCCTTTTTGACGATCAAGGGATGGGAAAGGTTTCAAACCAGACAAAACAGGGGCTGTCAGGCTTAAACCGAACATTTCAAGAAACAAATATCTAAGCATTTGCGGATATGGGGCTTTGCCCCATCGCCCCACCAAAGGGCTTTCCGTTTTCGATTGTTTGTTTCTGCCACTGGCAGCAACAACCGAAAACCCCTTTGGAAACCTTCGGGCGCAAATACTTCGTTTT
>Ga0129311_1001085_pt1 | contig 20527 bp, 17 predicted proteins | sample Go1ome_FD_94435 | JGI IMG/M metagenome (GOLD analysis project Ga0129311, IMG submission 94435) | Western lowland gorrila individual fecal microbial communities from Wisconsin, USA - Go1022B metagenome | ecosystem: Host-associated > Mammals > Digestive system > Large intestine > Fecal | place... | reverse complement strand
GTCCTTGCCTATACAGAAATCAATCTGCTTAAAGAATAGCTGTGCAAGCCTCTCAGTGGTGATATTGTTCCTGCTGAGTTCCACTTGACCATAACGGCACATCCCTTTGGCTATACCGTCCTGCTTGATTTGTTCCAGTGTTTCCATATAGTGTCTGTTATGAAATTCCCTGTGAAAGCAGCGAACTTTCACGATTCTTTATGTCTCGGAGATCCGCTTTAATCTCCCTGAGGTCCCTGGCACTGTCAGCCGTGTTCTGTGCGATCTGTGCCTGGTATGCCAGCTGCTCTCGAAGCACGCTCTGCTGCTGGCTCTGATTGATAACAACAGCATTCAGTCTGCCAGCCACCAAACCGCCCGTTTCCTCGCTCATTCCCCTCACGGCACCAGTCAAAGCATCCTCCTGTGTTTCGTCACCTTTCAGCCACTTTCCTGTTTTCTGGAGGTAGTCTTGCTGCTGCTGATCCAAACGCCTCTGGTATTCATCCAGCATTGCCTCCTCAGATTCGGAAATAACACCGTCTTTGAGGGCTTCTGCCAGATAAGTCATAAAGGATTCAACCTCTGGCTGAAGCTTGTTTTTCAGCTGCTCAATGATTGCAGTCTTTATCAGATTCTTGACCGTTTGTGTTGATCTTTTGGCAGCGTTCTCACCCTTTGCCCAGGCATCGGCATAAGCCGTGGCGAAATCGTCAATGGCACTGGCTACATCGGTGCCCATAATAGCCTCAATGATATTGTACTTGGTGTTCTCGGCTATCTGTTTCTCATTCTCGGCTATCTGCTCCTCCCATTCCTTGATCCTCTCGGAATCAGTCTTTTTCTTATCCTCCTCCTCCTGGATCTGCTGCCTGATCTTCTCGTTTTGCTTTTTCAGGTTCTCATTCTGCTGCTCCAGAAGATCTGCCTTATTGGTAGAATAGGCACGCTCAATGGCATCCCCAAAATCGTCATAGGCATCTGCCAGACTGTCTATTTCCTCCTGGAGTTCCTTGATATTCTCCTCGTGCATTGCATCGCTCATTCCGTTCAGCGACACAATGAAATCGGCAATACCAGAAATAACGTCAGTGATACCTCCAATCAAGTCTCCAGACATAATTTTGGCTGCACCGCCAGCAGCCTTTCCAACACCTCCCAGGGCACCAGACACACCCTCAATGATTGCTGAGGTCTTACCGTCTGCTCCAAAGCTGTCTGCAACAGAAGCAACAGCCCCTCCAACGGTGGAAGTGATCTGGTTGATCTGTCCTATTGCTTTTGCACACTGTGCAGCGTTTGAAATAACAGCATCCTTGAAGTTGGACAGCTCATCTTTGCTCAGGTTCTTTTTCTGGGCTTCTTTCAGCTCTTTGAGGCTCTTGATATACTTTGAGAAACTTTCTCCCAGGCTCTTGAAAGGGTTGATCGTTGTGATCTTCTCCTTTGCATCGTTCAAGCTCTGGAGCAGTGCCCTGTAGTCAGCAGGGGACAGCTTCAAATTTGTACTCTGGAGCTTGCTTTCAATGTTCTGAACCAGCTTGCTGATCTCATCGGCTGAAAGGTAGTCCAGGTTCTGGAAAAGGTTTTGCCAATCGGCTGAGGCTTGAAGCTGTGCCACCTCCAGCTCAGACAGGGCATCTGTCTCAGCTTTGTTCAGACGTGCCAGAAGCTCCTCATTGCTTTGTGCCGTCTCAGTCAGCCTCATTGCATTGTACTGGGACGTGATCTCTGCCTTACGCTCCTCAAAGCTCTTGAAATCATTTATGATCTTGTTGTGCAATTCCTGCTGTGCCTCTCTCTCATCCTCGTTCAGCATAAATGCAGCCTCTGTTGTCTCATCCTCGTTCAGTTTGAAGTCACCTTTTGACAGCTGCTCTTTCAGATCGGCAATAGCCTGGAGTTTGTCTGCCAGATTTGAAGCCTGAGCATAAGCGTTTGAAACGCTGTCCTTGAAAGCATCCATAGCTGTTCTGGTGCCGTTCATCTGTTCCTGCTGCTGTAACAGCTGATTCAGAGCGTTTGCATCACCAGAGCTGAAAGATTCAGGGTTGCTGGATCGCTTATTCTCCAGAGCTGCTATCTGTGAGCTTACCCAGGAGGAGAAAGAAGATCCAGCCTGGAGGAGTGCCCCAAAGTGCTGATCTGCCACGTCCTTGCCGACATTCTTCACCCACTGGAAATAAAGCTGGTACTGCTCCTTTTTGTACTCTATTTCACCGTCAAACAGCTTTTCCTGGGCTTTATTGTAGCTGGCGTTCTCAGCTGCTCGCATATTGTCAAAGCCCTGTTTCTGGCTGTCCGTCAGTGAGCCTTGCCCAGCTTTCTTCCTTGCTTCGATAAGCTCCTGTTCCTCCTTGTTTATCCTGTCCAGATTTCTCTGGTGCTCCAGAGCAGCAATAGCCTGGCGTTTCTCAAAGCCCTCCTCCATAATGGAGATCCGTGCTTCTTCCACAGCTCGCTCAGCTTCCAGCTGTTTCTGGTTCAGAGCTTCCTGCTTCTGTGCAGCCTGTTCACCTGTCTTTGGCAGCTTATTCTGGAGCTTTGTTATCTCAGCATCCAGCTTCTTGTACTCGGCACTGTTGATAACTGCCTGTTCTTTCTGTTCCCTGAGTTCCTTGATCCTGGCGTTAATATCACTCTCAGTGTTCAGGCTGTTTGTCTTGGTGCCTGTGGCGGTCTGGATCTGAGTGAGGGTGTTCTGTAACTCTGTGAGCTTTGTGAAATCCACGTCCACTTTCACCTGTTTGGCATTGATCTGATCTATCTGCTTCTGGACGTTGGCAGCTTCTTTGTCCAGGTCTCCAAAGGACATACTCATATAATCCACGCTGGCAGCTGCCTGTTTGCTCTCGGTTGCAAGCTCCCTGTTTACCTGGGCTGTCTGTTCTGCAGCCTTTCTCTCAGCGTTCACAATCTCAGTTGCATACTCCACAAGATTGCTCCTGAATCCTGACAGCTCCTGATCGCTGGCGTTGAGGTTGTTTTTCATCATCCCCTCCAGGGTGTCAATAAGATCATTGAAAGCCTTGCCGTATTCCTCACCAGTGAGCTGTTTGAGCTTAGCTGCTCTGTCCATAGTCTCAGCCTCAACAAGCTCCCAGAAAGCCCCAGAAGCGTTCCTGATATTCTGGGCATTTGCAAAGTTGGTCTGAGTGTATGCACCAGCAGAACTCTGAACAGTTGTAGTGCTCTGGACGTACTTAGCCCTTCCAGCCTGTTTCTCCAGGTCTTTGAGGGCACTGCTTTCAGTCTCGCTGGCAGCCTGGTTGATCTCCTCAATATGCTTTGCCTTGATTTTCTCGGCTGTAGTGTTCTGAATTGCCTTTGTCAGTTCATCATAACGCTTTTTCTGTTCCTCCAGAGTGCTGTTTTCTTTGAGTAGGGTAGTGTTGTACTCCTTACACATTCCGTTGATCTTATTCAGAGCCTCGGTGTGAGATCTGGTGCCAGCCTCGGTGTTTTGAAGCACGCTGTAATACATTCTCAGGGTGTCCAGCTCAGTCTTTGTCTTTGCCGTGAACTCCTGTGCAGCGGTTGTGCTCTCATCCGTTCTCTTTCTGAACATAGTGAAAGCCGATGCAACAAGTCCCACGATGCTGAGGATCCAGCCCAGGGGATTTGCTTTCATTGCTGCCCAAAACGTCTTTACTGCCAGTGTCGCTTTGTGTGTGACGGCTGAAAGAATACTGGTTGCTGTTGTCTGGGCTGTCTTTGCCGTTGTGTCCGTCATACTGGCAGCCGTGCTCTGTCTGGTAGCTGCTGCCTCCAGAGCTTTTTTCTTGCTGTAGAACTCGGACTGAGAAGCCAGAGCTGCTTTCCTGGTGATTGACTGCTGTTCCACAGCTGCCTCCAGTTTCTTCTCAGCAGCAGCAACAGTTGTAGCGTTCCCAGAAGCCTTTGCCCAATATACATCCAGCCTGGCTTGCTCAACAGCAGCAGAGCTGGCAACGGCTCTCTGTTTTGCAGCCTCAACGCTGGCAGCAGCTGCTTTCACGTCTGCTCTCATAGCCTCCAGGCTGGCAGCGTGATTCATCCTCTTTGCTTGAACTTCCTGTTCAAGTGCAACCCTGTAAGCCTCGCTCTTTCCAGTCAGATCCAGTTTGCTGAGTGTCTGTTTCTGATCCACAGAAAGAACTTTCATTGCCTCAGCTTCATAGCCCTGTGAACTGGTTGTAAGTCCCAGGGTTGAAAGATACTCCTGCTGTTGTGCCGTCAAAAGCTCAGAGATCGCTGTAACTCTCAACCGTCTCTGGAGATTTGACAGCTCCTCGGCTGTCAGTTCTGCCTGGAGTGCAGCCACGTTCTTAGCGGTGGCAGCTGCCATTAACTCGGTTTGTGCCTTTGTCTGTCCAGTCAGAGCTGCTTCTGCTTTCAACAGTGTGAGCTTTGCTGCCCTGGCAGTGTTATCAACAAGGGCAATTCCTGTATAACCCTTTGTTACCAGGGTGTTCAGAACTACAGCTGCTTTCACTGATCCATAGCCGACAGCAACGGCTTTCAACACGTCCAGGATCTTCTGGTAATTCTCAACCAGGGTTGAAGCCATACCGATTGCACCAGAGAAAAGATCCTGATTCCGTTTGCCGATCTCATTCAGCATAGTTGCCCAGGCATCCTCCAAATTGGAGATCATACCAGTAAGGGAAGCGGACTGTTTCTCCATAAGGTTGTAGAACTGCCCTCCAGCTCCAGTGAGCTTGTTGAGCACCTTTTCCACGTCAGCAAAACCGATCTTGCCAGCTGAAACCATTTCATTGATCTTCTCAGCTGAAACTCCATACATATCAGCCAGCTCACGAACCAGGGGAATACCCCTACCTGTAAACTGTCTCACGTCCTGAGCATACAGCCTCCCTTGCACCATTGTTGTACCATACAGGTAAACAATATCGTTCAGAGGGATAGACAGCCCAGAAGCAATGTTTCCCAGCTTTATAAGAGTGTCATTCACCTTATCCGCTGCCAGACCGTAAGCCATAAGCTGTTTGGCACCGCCAGCCACGCCAGCCAGATCAAACGGTGTCTTTGCAGCCGTCTGTATCATCTGGCTCATCAGAGCCTGAGCCTGTGAGCTGCTTCCCAGCATAGTTTCAAAAGCGATCTCCAGCTGCTGGAACTGTCCACGTGTCTGAGCAATGCTCTGGAGCAGTCCTGACATACCCTGTCCCACAAGATACGTTGCAATGTAGGCAGCACCCCTCTGGGCAAACTGTAGCAGTGAGTTTTCCATTTCAGCTGCCTCAGCCTGAGCAACGGTCGAAGCGTGTCTGATGCATCTCTCCATTGCCTGAGCAGACACGCTGAAATCATCTATATCCAGTGAGGCTTTGAACCCCAATGATCCACCCAAATTCTCCATACTCAATCCTCCTTACCTTTTTGCAGCTTTATAAGCTGGTTCAGTGATCGTCCTATACAGGCATAGAAGCCGATAAGACTTGTATTGTTGCCGTTCTCATCATCCTTGATAAGACGATCCACAAGCACGCCCAGAGTATCAATCTGCCTCTGTGGGTTGTCATAGTGGAAAAAGTCTTTATCACGAGCGTTGAGCACTATTTCGGCACACTCAAACACAGACAGATCTTTCCGTTTAGCCTCCTGCTTTTTCTTCAAGAATCGTCTGATTTTCTTCTTGATTGTTGCTGATTTGTTACCCATAATCATTCCTTTTTTATTAACTCGGTTAATTACAATACATTTCACAGCGTACAATACTTTCCCTGGTGGAAAGTGCTGCTGCTTTTTGGCTGTCTGAGCACAAAACCGTGAAACAGGATCCAGGAGGAACCAAGCCTGTAAAGCCCCTCTGTCCTTTGTGCAGCCTGAGAATATATTAAACCCTGATTTTTTAATAGATTCATACCACGTCCACACACTGACAGGAACAGCAGGGACAAAACGCCAGCTTTGCCCTTGCCTGGATCCTGAGAATACGTCACTTTCTTGCTCATTGCTGCCTTGCTTACTTCTTGTTGCCGTCCTTTTCTGGATTCACCACAGCTGGAGCCTCACCAGGAATAATCTTTTCAAACAACCTACAGAACTCCTTTAATTCATCAGTTGTAAGATTGCTGAAATTATATGCATTAACCAAGTTAATCTCTTGTTGCACTTCAAGCGTTTCTGTAGGCTTCCCAAACACCTGATCCAGCAGGAAAGTGAGTACGTATATACGCCCTCTCTTTGCATCAGAAAACAGAGCATTGATAACGGTAATGATCCAGACAGGCACACTGTCTCCAGACAGGATCAGCTCCAGCTCTTGAACACTCATTTCCAACAGAGTGTGCAGAACCTCTCTGAACTCCTCAGCACTGAGTTTGTTTTGAGGATCTTTTAGAACCTTGCTGTAGATCCGTTTCTTTCTGCCCCTGTTCGCTGGCTGATTTTTTGCTGTGAACCTCGTTGCAGTCCCACATTGGTTGCCCCTCTGGAAGCCTTTAACGCCTTTTGCCATTATTCTCACTCGTTTTTGCTTGATTTTGCCCATTTCCTGAGCTTTTCCGCTGTTGTTGGTAAATTGTCTGTCCTCAACCCTGAAAGCCCCTCAGGGCTTAGTTCTTGCCCATTTGTGAGCCTTTCTCTCAGGTGCTTTGTCTCTGTGTCTGTGCCGTTTCTGTGCCGTTTTGAAAACCTGCGTACTATTTAAGCTGCTTGCTGAGCCTGGTACTTGCCCCAGAACCAAGCAATAAGATCGCTGTAGTCATCGTCATAAGCATTCAGCTCCTCCATCAGAGCATCGGCTTTGTCAATAACGCCCATAAGAAGCTGCTGCTGCTCAGGTGTCGCTGTGAAAGCTGAGATTTTTCCATCCAGCTGATCTTTGATAACCTGGATTTCCTGTTCAGATAATTCAATTTTATTCATTGCCTTGCTTTTCTTTAGAGTTGATACTTTTTAGCTATTGCCTTGACTTTTCTGGTGTATTTGTCGGCTGTGCCGTGGATCGCCTTTGTCACTGCCTCAGACCAGAACTCGGAGACGTTTGTTTCTCCATACTTTCCATAACCCTTTTTCTTCTTATCCTTTCTCCAGGTTCTGTAAAGCTCTGTGATCTCCTTTCCTGCAGCCTTTGCTTTGGTGCTTTGCATACTGGCGTTCCAGGTGGCGTGTGCCAGCTCGTGAGTGATAGTGTGCTGTAACGGAGCGTTTGTCCTGTTCTTAAAGCCACTGTCATAATGATTCTTTTTCACGTCTGCCTCAATCACGTTCTTTTTCCTGTCAAAGAACCTTTCATTCAAAAGAATACCAGTGCTCTTTCCGTCAGCCCTGTTTATCCAGGTAACTCCCAGAGCGTTCATTCCGTCCAGGTTAGCAATTCTCACGCTCCTTTCACGGATTCCCATAACTGATTCAAACCTGGAAATTCCCCTGAATAATTCTCTTACCACCGATCTATCCTTGATCGTGTCTATGCTTCGTGACTTGCTTACAGCTGTAGTCACTACGTTTACTTTGGCTCCTGAGCCTCCTGTGATGTCAATCACTCCTCCTGAGTTTCTGCCCATAGTTCAATCCTCCTTTATTTCAGATAGGAGAAGTTCTCACCCTTGATCACTATTGAACCGTCCAGATCCAGAGCTGCCAGAGCGAACTCGCCAATAGGTCTCAGCCCCCTTATATCGTCAGGGAAATGCAACGGTGAGGAATAGATACTCTTTGAAGCACGCTCCTCCAGGGGTGTCATTGGTCTTTTGGCAGCTGCTTCTACAGCCTTATCCAGTGCAACCTGTGCAGCCCTCAGAGCATCAATAGCCTCCAGAACCGATTTCCTGCCCTCACTGTCGGCATAGATACTGAACTGTTCATCCAGCAATCCCTCAACCTCAGGACTGATAACAACCCTTGAATTTTCAATGCTGAAATGTTCAATCGGTACAATGTAGTTCTGTGATATTTCCAGAACATCTTTCACCTGGTTAATCTTGATATTGAAAACATTTTCCTTGTTCTGCTTAGCAATGAGCGTTCTGAGTGCCTTTGGCTGTTCAGCCAGTTCTTTCTCCAGCTGAGCCTCAACGCTCCTCCAGTTGCCATTATCAACAATCTCGGAGATCATTTCAAGTGTCGGCTCTATATCAAGCCCCTTTAATGCATCATAGAGCTTTTGCAGCCTACTCTGCATATTGTTGTAACCAATCTTAGCGTGTTTGATCGCTTCCTGGTTCCTGTATATCAATACTCTTTCTTCCATACCTCTGTTTGTTTGTGTGAACGGTGAGAACTTCTGAGGCTATTATGCCATAGCTTTGCCTACAGCATCCAGGGATTTCAAAAGCTCCTCAGCGTGTTTATCGTCAGCATCTTCCTCCTCCTTTGACTTTACGCCAGCTCCCTTTGCCAGCTTTGCAACTGTCGCTGAAAGCTCCTTGTTTTTTTCCATAAGCTCCTTGTTGCTTTCTTCAAGTGCATCCACTTTGTTGGTGAGCTTCTCCATAAGCTCCAGTGTCTTTTCATCCATAATGTTTGAAATTTTGATTGTTAATAGTTACAGGGTTGAACCGTTCATTATGTTGCTCTGCCAACGCCTGTTGTATTCCTCATCTTCTGCAGTCCTCTGGCTGCTGCCGTTTCTCGGAGTTGCCTGAGCTGGAGCAGCTGTGTTCTTTGCCTGTTTCAGGGGATAGAGATCAGCCCAGTTTCCTTTCTCAGCGTTTCCCACTATTGCTGCTGCTGTCGCTGGATCATTCCCAGACAGATCCAACAGTTTGCCGTATATGTCCAGAAGCTCCTGAGCCTGGTATGTGTAATTGCTTCTACGCTTTTTCTGAGCCAGCCAGCGGTTAAATGATTCTCTGAACCTTTCATCCACAAATGAAAAATCAACGCTGCTATAACAATACTTTACTATACTGTTACTATCTATATTTTTATTATCAAGTACAGTTATAGTATTGTTACTGTCGGCTTTTTGGTCGGCAATCGGTTGGCAATCGTGTGTGCAATCGTGTAAATTGGTCTGGTAACTCTCATAATTACAAATAGTTAAACGTGTAATCAATCGTGTATTTTTTGACCTACAACCGTGTAAATCTGTGTGAGGGGTGCTCAGAGCTTCAATAGAGATCATACCGTCCTTTTCCAGGAGTTTCAGAAAGTTCCTGGCAGTGTCCTTATTCACGCCCCATTGTGCAGCCCAGGTGCTCAGGCTCCTGATTGCTTGCCCTCTGCCACACTCATACAGGTTCATCCCAACGTTTACCTTTCCAGGCTTTGAGTTTACAGTGAGGAGCATATCAAGCCAGCATCTGAGCTTCACAGGATCCTCCCAGATCCAGTGCTCTCTGATGTCTCTGAATATCTTTATATAGCCCTCCATTGCTGTAGCCTCCAATTACCTTGCTGTGTCTCTCAGGTACTTCATTTCATTTGCCAGCTTGCCCTCTATCATATAGTTGTACAAGCCCCTCTGGTGCGATTTGTAGCCCCTGGCGATAAATAGCTCCATTGTGCTGTAATCCTTTGAGAACAGGAACAGAATTGCATCGTTTGAACCTTTCACGTCACCGAAGCCCAGGTGTGATCTCTGGAGATCAGGAATAAACACGCTGCTGATGTTCTTTCCGTGTGATATTGCACGCTCAGCGTTTTCCCTGGCTCTGTCAGAGAACGTGTCAGGAATACCGTTGTAATAGCAGAAGAAACATTTGTCCCTGCTCTTTGCAGCCATTTCCTCAAATGCCCTGTAGCTCTTTGAGGAGCTTGTGGTGTCAAACCTCGGCACCCTGTTTCCAGCGTACTTTGGCAGCCTCTCCAGCTTGTAATAGTCCGTGAGTATCATTACCGCACTCCTCCTCTCTTTGTGGCTGTTCTGGAGCCGTTTCTGACTAAGTAACGCTGTGCTTCTGCCTCTGTCTCCTTGACGGTGGCGATCCTGGTCTCTTTCATCCAGTCCTCAATCTCCTGCTTATCAAAGTAGAGTATTTTGCCCTCTTTCTTATAGTGAGGGATCTTTTTCTGACTGGTGAGCTTGTAAATGAATGATTCACTAAGCCCTGTCAAAATTGCAACCTCCTCAGTCTTAAGGACGGTCTTTGCTGCCAGTAGTGTGAGCTGTTCAATACGATCCAGCTGTTTTTTGATTTCTTCCATTTTCTGTGTTGCTTTTCTGACTTTGAAAGGGTGCACCTCTGTTCTCTGTCTGGTTGTTACGGTGCAAATGTATTTTCTTTGTTCTGATATACTTTTCTATAGGTTTCTAACTATAGAAACGTATTTTTACTATTGTTCATTATCTTGAAAATACCACACTTTTACCCCCTCACTTTCTCTCAGGGAATATGATCTAACAGGTTCAAAGCATTGAAGCTCAGCCCTCCCTGGATCCTCTGACGGATCACCAGTAACACCCTGGTATCAAAACTCCAGATTTGGCAATCGAGTAGGAGGAAAACGAAGTAGTTTTCTTCCTACTTTCGTTTTCCGACCTCTCACACCACCGTACGTGCGGTTCCGCATACGGCGGTTCTTTATCTTACGTGCAATCTGACATAGTAGTCCATCAGACAAGGATAGCCGGCAACGCGGAGTTTATCGTTGGACGCAGCGTGGTGCATTATACCTTCCGCATTTGCCCAATATCCCTTGCTGCTATTGCCATAGATTCTTGCCCAATATGGCTTGATGCCACATCGTATGAGATTCTTTACCCTTGTCTTTGGCTGTAACCTTCCCACTATCAGGGCGGTTTAGGGACTTGCACCCATTAGAGCATGTTCGTGCTGGACGAACCAAAAAAAGAGGAATGAACAGCGTTCACTCCTCTCAGTTGCAGTCTCTGGTGCCAGGTCTATTCTTCCAGCTTCAAAGCCTCATCTATGGCTTTATTCAAAAGATCACAAGTCTCTTTGTCGGCTCCGTATAAATTACCTTTTTCAATATCTTCCTTTTTCTGAGCAAGAGACAGGTTTGTGCATTGCTTTCCTTTTTCAGATTTTGGAAGTTCAAAGGTGTTCAGGGATTTTACCCATTGGCTTTTTTGAGTATCGGTTTTCGCTTTATCTTTATACCAGAACAGCTTTTGAATAAAAGATATAAAAAGTTCCTCTGAGGCTGTCCACTTAATCTTTGGTTGTGGATCCTTGGACAGCCCACTGATCCACAGCCACTGATCCACAGTTGTTGAGCTGTCAATGTAGTTTTGACACACAAGATAGCCATTGATACTTTTAAACGTTTCACGCTTTTTGATCCAGGTCGTGAATTGCTGGTTACGCTTCTTTGGACAGTAGTCTGCCTCCTGTTCTGGAGCTTCTTGATCCGTTTCTGGTTCTGCTGCTCTCTCGGCTTCCTGCTGTCTTACCTGTTCAATCTCGGCAGTTATCTCTGCAAGCTGTTCTTGATATAGTCTCATTGCAGCCTTTGTGTCCCTCGGCTCTCCTGTAGTGTCGCTCACTCCTTTGCTGGCTGCCTGAATACGATCCATCAGCTCTGCCAGCTCTGGCTTTGAAGCAACAAGTTTTCCTATAGCGTCTGAACCCAGTTCCAGAGCTTCCAAACATTCCAGCTTTTGGCAGATCCATTCTTTTCTGTTCAACAGTTCCTGGAGTGTCGGTGTTCCTGCTTCCATCCAGTCCAGACCGTATGCCTCACTGATAACGGATGCAGCCTTTTCAAGTCTATCAATCTCCTCACTGTCGGACACAGCCTGAGTTCTGCCGTACAGCAGTGCTCCTTGTGATAAAAGGAGCAGATCATCTGCCAAAGCTTGTATATCACCGTTGTAATCTCTCTTGACGTGTGAGGCAAATTTCAGAACGCCATTTTTGTCCTGATCTCCAGAGATCACCTGTTCAATAAATTTCTTTGTGTTCATTGTTTCTCAGTTTGAGGGCAGGGGAGTTGTGCAGTTCCCCTGCCTGTTTCTTAACTCAGTTAATCCCAAAGCCCCATCAAGCCTGTTTCTTCATACTCGGTGGAGCCACAGTCAGGGCACACAGGATCCTCATTGTTTACGGTGCCAGGATTGTCTATTTCCTGCTGGATCTCCTCAGGGCTGTTCATCATACCAACGCCTGTAAAGTGTTGCCATACACAGCCACATTTTTTGCACCTCAGTTCAGTTACTTTTCCCATAGTGATTGCAATATATTAAAGTTCTGGAATTAAGTCTATAGCTGCCTGTTTCTTTCTGTCAAGCACTTTTGCATAGATCTGGGTTGTTGCCAGCTCTCGGTGCCCCAGGAGCTTTGAAACAGTGTAAATATCGGCTCCTTTGTCCAGCATAAGCACAGCGAACGTGTGTCTGCCACAGTGAAAGGTAATATCCTTTTGAGTTATCCCAGCGTTCATACACCATCGTTTCAGCTCCAGGAGTGTCTGGGAACTGTACACAAAGCCCTCAAATACCTTTTCATCGTCCTCACCACGTTCACCCATAAACTGCTCAGCCTGTTTGCTTATATCCAGGTACTCTTGCCCTCCAGTTTTCTTCTGCCTGAAAACGATTCTGGTATAGTCACCGAACTTCTGAACCTCTCCCCAGGTCAGTCTCTCAATGTCGCTCTTTCTCAGTCCAGTGAGACAGGAGAACAGGAAAGCTCTTTTCAGGTTGTAATAGTTGCAGTCCGTCTTTGCCAGTGCCTGAACCTCCTCCCAGGTCAGATACTCTCTCTTGGATTCCTCAGCCTTGTAGCCTGGAACAGCCCTCAGAGGGTTGATTGGTATTATCCTTTCCTCATACGCCTGGTTGATACAGGCTCTGAGCTTGTTGAAATACGATACCTTTGAGTTCTGAGAAAGCGGTTTGCCCTCAATGTGATCCTTGATCTTGCTTTTGTCCTTGCAATGCTCCATCTTTTTCTCCAGACAGGCTCTCTTGTAAGCATCTTTTTCAGCGTGATCCAGGAAATCTTTGAAGCCCTGAACCCAGTCTGCATCTATATCCTTGAACGTGGTTGTTTCATCACAGTAACGCTCCAGGTGTTTCAGGCAGCTGTACCAGTTGCCCCAGTTGCCTCTGCTCTCAGGGTTGCCGTGTCGCTCCTCACAGAGCTTCCTGTAATACTCCAGAAATGGAGTGTCCTGCTTGAACTGCTTTGTATATTCATACTCTCCGTTTTGCAGTTCAATCTGTGTGTGTGATCTGATTGATTCAGCCGTAGCAAGTGTTTTCCTGTTCTGCTCCTTTTCTGCTGCTGTCTTGGCAGGGATCAGGTACATTTTCAGAAATTTGTACTCACGCTTGCCGTTCCAGTAAATGTCCAGATACAGGCTGATGTTTCCGTTTGCCAGCTCTTTCTGTCTGAGCTGAACAGGCTGTTTTGCCGTTGTTGTTGCTTTTGCTTTTTTCATACTCTTTATGCTTATAGTGTTACCAGTATAGAAATACTCAATCTCTGTTCTGATCCTCCAGGAGACAGACGATCTCCACGTCATAGCCGATCTGTTTCAGCTGCTGGATCTCTGGTTCCAGCTCTGTCACCGCCTGCCCATAGATAGGGCGTAAGGGCTTGTTATGATCTGGACGGTATGCACATACAGCAGCCCTGAAAATAACCTGGCTTTTCCTGGTATCAATCACCTCGTTACCGTCCATAACGATATGGAGGAACACTCCAGGCTCAGGCTGCTCAACTGTCATTGTCAGGCTGTGCTTCTTTGGCAGATACTCAAACACCCAGTTATTGTGCTCTGGAACCCACTTTTCCAGCATAGCATCAATATACAGGATCAGAGCTTTGCAGCCCACAGGCAGCTTTGGATCTGTGAGCGTGTTCTGCTTGCTCTGGTTCTTTCTGATATAGTCCTGGGCTTGCTGGATCCAGCCAGAATAAAAGCCAGAATCCTGCCTGGATTGCTTGATAAATTCCTGTTCGCTGTGCCAGAAGAAATGTTCCTTTGTGCCGTACTCAAAAGGGCAGCTGCTTTCACCGTTGAAATAAGCTGCCAGGCTCTGGAGCTGTCCTGCTGTCGGTCTGCTGGCATATTCCCTGTATAGCTTTTTGAACTCCTCAGGATCTGAACTGTACCAGTGTGCATTTCTGTTGAACAGGATGGCTTTCAGCAGCAGCGGTGTTCCGTCCAGTTTCTCAAAGTCCAGAAGTCCATAGTTTGAAAACACAGTTACTGTGTCGCTGAACTCTGAGGCACGTCCAGACAAAGCGGATTCAACCCAGATCTTTTCACAGTACCAAAATAGCTGTGTCTGATCCTGGGGAAGATTCTCTGAACCGTCATAATAACGGCAGAATAAAAGAAGATTTTTTAGGGGATCTGTGTTCCTTTCCATTTTGTTGTTTTTGTTACTCGGTAACAAAAATTTGTTACCCAACTGTTACCGAGTAACAAAGTAACAACAAAAAAATGATAAAAACAAACAAATAAAGGAAAGAAAGTCAAACAAAGGAAGTTAAAAACAAAACGCTGTTTTGTCTCAGAAATCTTTGAAAATGAGCGTTTTATTTGCTTTTTCTTGGATGTTCTTTAGCTCTTGTTTGACCTGTGGAAAATTGGCAATCACTTTCCGATGCAAAACTTCCGAAATATATTCCCCAAAACTTCATCCGTGCTTATTTCCCCGACGATCTCGCCGAGATGATACAGCGCCTCGCGGAGGTCCTGCGCGATCAAGTCCGGCGGCAGCGTCGCCACTTTCAATCCGTCGCGGACACGCCCGAGAGCCGTTGCGGCGCGCGACAGCGCCTCGTAATGGCGGATATTCGTCACCAGGGTTTCGTCGGTGTCACCTGTGATGCGGCGGCCGATTTCTGCAAGGGCTTCGGTCAATTCCGGGAGGCCGGAACCCGTTTTGGCAGATATGGGAATCATCTTGGCGACGATGCCTTTCTCGCGCAAGGCGGCTTCAATTCTCGCCATCTTTCCGGCCTTGCCGGCACAACCAGCCTCGGAACCAGTCTCGACATAACCAGCCCCAGAATCAGCCGCCACAGACTCAATGCCATTGACATCACACTTGTTCACCAGAAGCACGAACTCCCGGTCAGACGAAGAAGCATTGACCTTGTCCCAAATATACTCGGCATCAGCCAGAACAGCATCTTCTCCGCGAGATAAATCAGTCATTCCCAATACGATAGACGCCTCGTTCAATTTGCGGAAAGTGCGCTCAATGCCTATCTTCTCCACCACCTCATCGGTTTCACGAATGCCGGCCGTATCAATGAATCTGAACATTATACCGCCAAGATTAAGCGTTTCCTCGATCGTATCGCGAGTCGTTCCGGCAATATCAGATACAATAGCCCGTTCCTCTCCGAGCAAGGTATTCAAAAGCGTACTCTTTCCGGTATTCGTCGCGCCGACAATCGCCACCGGAACCCCGTTCTTGATAGCGTTGCCACGGCTGAAAGAATCCGTCAGCCGACCTATATGGGCCAATGCTTCATTGACCAATGCCCCTAATTCTGAGCGACTTGCGAACTCCACATCCTCCTCACTGAAATCCAGTTCAAGTTCCAGAAGGGAAGTCATTGTAAGAAGCTTTTCCCTGAGCACCCTCAGTTCAGACGAGAAACCTCCCTTCAGCTGATTCATCGCTACCTTATGAGACGCGGCGCTTTGAGATGCTATGACATCCGCCACAGCCTCGGCCTGGGCCAGATCCATCTTGCCGTTGACGAAAGCTCGGCGCGTGAACTCGCCAGGGGCGGCAATGCGGGCGCCTGCATTGACAAGAAGCTCGAGAACCGCATTGACGATGAATCTGGAAGCGTGGCAGGAAATCTCCACGGAATTTTCGCCGGTATATGAGTGCGGCGCGCGGAACACGCTGACTATCACATTGTCCAGCACACTTCCGTCGTCCGCGAAAATCGTCCCGTAGCGGAGCCTGTAGCCTTCGGTCTCCGACAAGGATTTACCTTTTACGTCAATGACCTTGTCGGCGATTGCCAATGAATCTTCGCCGCTGACTCTGATTATGGAAATTGCGCCGGTGCCGGGAATCGTGGCAGGCGCACATATGGTGCCGTCCGTAAAAATACCAAGTTCACGCATGTCAAATCGCTTTTTGAACTTGCAAAGTTACATAAAAACTCCCAGTAATTTCTTATCTTTGCGACTTTTGGAACTGAGACATATGCAAAGAGACGCGATTGATTTCGGCTCGGACAACATTCCGAAGCTGTTCGGCAAGATGCTTATGCCTACACTTTTGGGCATGCTCTGCATCTCCTTGATGACGATAATTGACGGTGTTTTCATAGGACACGGCGTCGGAAGTGACGCATTGGCAGCCGTAAACATTTTCTCGCCGTTCTGGCTCCTTATGACCGCCATCGGACTGATGCTCGGCATCGGCTGCTCGGTCGTATCGTCCATACATCTGTCCCAGGACAACGAGAAAGCCGCCAGAATCAATATGACCCAGACCATCATATTCGGAACGGCATTGACATTGACCATAACCATTCTGGTACAATGCTATAGCACGCAGACCGCGTACCTGCTCGGCTCTTCCGACCGTCTGCTGCCGCATGTGCTTGACTATCAGCGCTGGCTGTCATTGGCATTCTGTGCAATGTTCATCCAGTCGGTGGGACTTCTTATCATCCGTCTTGACGGCTCGCCGACCTACGCCATGTTCACATCCTCGATACCGGCGATTCTGAACATCGTCCTGGACTACATTTTCCTCTTCGTCCTCGACAAGGGGCTTGCAGGCGTTTCATTCGCCACATTCTTAGCTCTATGGTTCGGCGCCGGCATGGTCATTTTCTACATACTTTTCCTGTCCAGGTCAATGAAATTGTACCGGCTGAAGTGGTCGCTGAAAAGCCTCTGTCTCTTCGCCAGGAATATCGGCTACCAGTTCCGTCTGGGCTTTTCCGCATTTCTCGGAGAATGCAGCATATCGGTGCTGATGTTCGTCGGCAACTACGTGTTCATGAGGTACTTGGGCGAAGACGGCGTGGCTGCTTTTTCCATCGCCTGCTACATCATGCCATTCATTTTCATGACCGGCAATGCCATTTCGCAATCCGCGCAGCCGATAATCAGTTTCAACCACGGCGCAGGAAAACGGGGCAGGGTAGTGGAAGCCCGTAAAGTCGCATTGCTCACCGCCGCGGGGGCCGGAATCCTGCTGTCGTCCGCACTCGCATTCGGCGTGAAATACGTCGCGGCGCTGTTCCTCAGCACCGACACTGCCGGCTACCGGATCGCATCCGCCGGCATTCCTCTGATGGCCGCCGGATTCGTGTTTTATATTGTCAATGTTACCGTGATCGGATATTTCCAGAGCGTGGAACGTGTCTGGCCTGCAACTATTTACTCATTGGCCCGCGGTCTTGTCTTCCTCGTGCCGTCGTTCCTCATCATGCCCCATGTCGCCGGCACCTCGGGAATCTGGCTCGCCCTCCCCGTATCGGAAGCATTGACCTTCATTTTGATCGCCGCTACCCGCATAATCAATCGCTCGAGTCGCAAAAAAAGAAAAATGTGGTGATTAGAGCCCGTGAGGGCGAGGGTAAGTCCCTTCCCCGAGGGGAGGGATTTAGGGTGAGGGTAACGTAATAGAAGTGCGTGGGGATGACAACCTTTGAATCTTTTCGGACCTCGATTATTTTGATAACTTGCGAAAATTGAATTATTTGTTAATTTTGTCTCTTTAGCAAGACAATAACCGATGAACAATATAGCATTTGTCGATCTGGAAATTGACGGGAAAGGCAAAATTGTGGATGCCGGAGCCGTAATGGCCGGAAAAAAACTCCATACATCGCGCATTGCGGAATTCGTGAAATTCATCAGCGATGCGGACTTCCTGTGCGGCCATAACATCGTCGAACACGATTATCAATACCTGAAACCCTTTCTGGACAAGGATTTCAAGCTGATCGACACGCTATATCTGTCGCCGCTGCTGTTTCCGAGAAAGCCGTACCACAAACTGCTGAAGGACGACAAACTCCTCTCCGACGAGCTCAACAATCCTCTCAATGATGCCGTAAAAGCCAAGGAACTGTTTGAGGATGAGGTCAATGCGTTCAAGAACATTGCCCGGCCGCTGCAACAAATATACTATGAACTCACGCGCGCCGACGCCCATTTCACCGGCTTCTTCGAAGCGCTCGGGTACGCGCCTGAACGGCGTCCGTTTTTCCTTCGGAAATCCGTTTCGGACAATGTGAAAGAGGCCCTGACCGGCCTGATTTGTGACAATGCGGATGTTTCCGGAGCGATTCGGGCCAATGCTGTCGCATCCGCTTATGCGGTCGCGCTGATTTCCACTGACGACAGAAATTCAATAACTGCTCCGTGGGTGCTGAAAAATTATCCTGTTACAGAGCGCATTACAAGACAGCTGCGGGAATGCAATTGCGGCAGCTGTCATTATTGCACAAGTAAAAGAAACCCTGAAAAAGCATTGAAACGCTGGTTCGGGTATGACCATTTCCGGAAATTCGGTGGCGAGCCCTTGCAGGAAAATGCCGTAAATGCTGCATTGGAAGGGCAATCCATTTTGGCAATCTTTCCCACGGGAGGCGGAAAATCATTGACATTCCAGATTCCTGCGCTGATGGCGGGGGAGTCGGTGCGCGGTCTTACGGTCGTCATTTCGCCGCTGCAGTCACTCATGAAAGACCAGGTGGAGAATCTGGAAAAGAAAGGCATTGCCGATGCCGTCTATATCAATGGCCTGCTGTCTCCGATAGAACGGAAAAATACGCTTGACAGAATAGTTTCAGGTGAAGCATCACTTTTGTATATCGCTCCTGAGTCATTGAGGTCCAAGACGATAGAGAAGGTCCTGCTGGGAAGGACTATCGTCCGCACAGTCATCGACGAAGCGCATTGTTTTTCAGCTTGGGGGCAGGATTTCCGCATAGAATACATGCATATCGCTGATTTCATATGCCAGCTGCAGAAGAAAAAAGGACAGTCTTCGCCGATTCCGGTATCTTGCTTCACGGCTACTGCCAAGCCCAAGGTAGTCAGCGACATAACGGATTATTTCAGGGACAGGCTGAATCTGGAACTGAAACTTTATACGACGGATGCAGCCAGGACCAACCTTCATTATTCGGTGCTGTATCGCAGCAACAACGAAAAATATCCGACATTGCGAAGCCTTCTGTATGATAGCCGGGGTCCGGCAATCGTCTATGTCACAAGAACCAGAAAAGCGGAAGAAATCGCCAAGCGTCTGACACAGGACGGTTTGGAGGCCAAGGCATTCCATGGTCAGATGGAGATTGAGGAGAAAGTCCAGGCGCAGGATGATTTCATGAACAACCGTGTGCGCATTATCGTCGCCACGTCTGCTTTCGGAATGGGCGTGGACAAGAGCGACGTCAGCCTCGTGGTCCATTATGAAATATCGGATTCCCTGGAAAACTATATACAGGAAGCAGGCAGGGCGGGACGAGATGTAAATTCCAATGCTGACTGCTACGTCCTTTACAATGACGACGACCTGAACCGCCACTTTACATTGCTCAACCAAACCAAGTTGACACTCAGCGAGATAAATCAGGTATGGCGTGCAATAAAAAACCTGACGTCCAGGTACAGTACCATCAATATTTCCGCGCTTGAAATCGCCCGGAAAGCAGGTTGGGATGAAATCCGCGACGTCGAAACCAAGGTAAAAAGCGCGATAGCCGCCCTGGAAAATGCCGGGTTCATCCGCCGCGGGATGGACAGCCCGAGAATCTACGCTACCAGCATCGTACCGAGGACAATGGATGAAGCGGCCGGATTAATCGACGGTTGCAATGATTTTACGGAGGAAGACAAGGTCAATGCACGACGCATCATCAAGTCATTGATATCGGAACGGAGCCGCTCGAAGGCCGGTACCGCGGAGGCCGAATCGCGCGTCGACTACCTCTCCGATATGCTCGGCATAGAAATAAGAAAGGTCATAAACGTTGTCGAGAAAATGCGGATGAGCGGCATTCTCGCGAAGGACAATGACATGTATGCGTACCTCCGGACAAGCCAGGTCAGAAAACTGGATTTTTACGGAAAACTGGAGAAATGCATCATTGGCGCCTTGTCCGACAATGAATATAAATTCAGTATCAAGGAGCTGAATGAGAAGGCATTGGCTGAAGGCATATCAAGTTCTACTGTAAAAGATATCCGCACGATATTGTATTTCTGGATTATCCGGAACTACATGGAAAAGACTTCTCTTTCAGAAGAATATATCGAAATCCGCATCAGGATGCCGCATGAAAAGCTGGCTCTGAAAGCAGAGAACAGACTGGCCGTCACGCGATATATCTTGGAGCAGTTCAAGTCCCAATCTCAGGAAGAAGGTCATGACGTCAGTGTGAATTTCTCATTGGCCGAACTTGTCGAGGGATATAATTCCAGCACCCTTTTCCAGACCGGACAGGCCGGCATTGAGGATATTGAAGAAGCCTTGCTGTTTCTGGCTAAGACCGGTATAGTAAGCATCGAAGGCGGGTTTATGGTGCTGTACAACAAGATTGAACTTGAGCGCCTTAATTTCGACAACAGAAGCCGCTATAAGAAAGAGGATTACAAGAATCTTGACGACTTCTACCGGCAGCGCATACAGCAGATCCATATTGTCGGCAAATATGCGAACATGATGGTCGCCGACGAG
>Ga0129311_1001083_pt1 | contig 20579 bp, 15 predicted proteins | sample Go1ome_FD_94435 | JGI IMG/M metagenome (GOLD analysis project Ga0129311, IMG submission 94435) | Western lowland gorrila individual fecal microbial communities from Wisconsin, USA - Go1022B metagenome | ecosystem: Host-associated > Mammals > Digestive system > Large intestine > Fecal | place... | reverse complement strand
TGTGAAAATCAGCGCCCTTCGTGCCTGTCAGTATGAGATTTTTTGACTTCGTACCGTGTTCCCTGCCTTTGAAAACATTGATTTTACTGACTTTCTTATGTTTTCTTATTAGGAGGCGAGGGATGCGGTCCTCTTTTTTATGCGTTCGGGAGAGCTCAGTCCTCCAGCACGGGGATCTCCTCGGCGGCGGTGTTCCGATCGGGCACCAGCTCCTCCGCGAAGGTGTGGTAAGCCTGGATGCCGGTACCGGCGGGGATGAGCTTGCCGATGATGACATTCTCCTTCAGGCCCACCAGCCGGTCGGCTTTGCCCTTGATGGCAGCCTCGGTCAGGACCTTGGTGGTCTCCTGGAAGGAGGCGGCGGACAGGAAGGAATCCGTGGCGAGAGACGCCTTGGTAATGCCCATCAGCAGCTGGGTGCCCACGGCCTTACGCAGAGGCTCGCCGTTCTCCTGCCGCTCGCCGTCGGCGTTGCGGCGGTCGATCTCTTCGTTGGCGTCATCCAGCTCCAGAACGTCCACCATAGAGCCGTCCAGCAGCTTGGTGTCGCCGGCATCCTCCAGACGGACCTTGCGCATCATCTGGCGGACGATGACCTCGATGTGCTTATCGTTGATGTCAACGCCCTGCTGGCGGTACACGCGCAGGACTTCCTGGATGAGGTAGTTGTACACGGCATCAGCGCCGCGGATACGCAGAACATCATGGGGATTCAGAGCACCGTAAGTCAGCTGGGTGCCGGCCTCGATGGTGTCGCCGTCCTTCACCTGCAATCCGGTGTGAGGCACCGCGTAGGTGCGGGTCTCACCGTCGTCGGCGGTGATGATGATGTTCAGGAGGCTGCCCTTGGTGGCCTCCTCGAAACGGACCTTGCCGCCGATCTCGGACAGAGTGGCCATCCGCTTGGGCTTACGGGCCTCGAACAGTTCCTCAACACGGGGAAGACCCTGGGTGATGTCACCGCCGGCCAGGCCGCCGGTGTGGAACGTACGCATGGTCAGCTGGGTGCCGGGCTCGCCGATGGACTGGGCGGCGATGATGCCGACAGCCTCGCCGGGGCCAACGGGCTTGGAGGTGGCCAGGTTCATGCCGTAGCACTTGGCACACACGCCGCTGTGGGCCTTGCAGGTCAGAACGGTGCGGATCATGACGGTGGGATGCTCATCGCTGGCGGGGTCGAACTCGCAGCGGTCGCCCTCCCGGAAGTTCTCCTGGACCCAGTGGCGGGACTCCAGGATCTTGGCGTCACTCTCCTGCATCATGCGGTCGGAGGTCAGCAGCACCTCGCCGGTCTCGGCGTCCACCACGTTGCCCACCAGGAAGCGGCCGCGGATACGGTCGGAGAACTTCTCAATGACCTGGCCGTTCTCACTGATCTCGGAAACCTTGATGCCGTGGGTCACATGGCAATCCTCCTCCCGGATGATGACCTCCTGGGAGACATCCACCATGCGGCGGGTCAGGTAACCGGAGTCGGCGGTACGCAGAGCGGTATCGGCCAGGCCCTTACGGGCGCCGCGGCTGGAGATGAAGTACTCCAGGGCGGTCAGGCCTTCGCGGTAGTTTGCCTTGATGGGGATCTCGATGGTCTTACCGGCGGTATTGGCGATCAGGCCGCGCATACCAGCCAGCTGACGGATCTGCTTCATGGAGCCACGGGCGCCGGAGTCCGCCATCATGAAGATGGGGTTGTAACGGTCCAGGTTCTTCTGCAGGGCGTCGGAAACATCGTTGGTGGTCTTCTCCCAGACCTGCACCACCTGCTTGTAGCGCTCGTGGTCGGTCATGAAGCCCATCTTGTACTGGTTTTCGATATCCAGCACCGCCTGCTCGGAAGCGGCGACCATTTCGTACTTCTTGGGGGGAATGGTCATATCCGCGATGGAGACGGTGATGGCAGCGCGGGTGGAATACTTGTAGCCGGTGGCCTTGATGGCGTCCAGCACCTCAGCGGCCATGGTGAAGCCGTGCTTCTTGATGGTGCGGTCCACGATCTGGCCCAGCTGCTTCTTACCGCAGGTGAAGGTAATCTCATAGTCGAAGACCTTCTCCGGGTCGCTGCGGTCCACAAAGCCCAGATCCTGGGGCAGGTTGTGGTTGAAGATGATGCGGCCGGGGGTGACCTCCACCACCTTGGACTGCTCCACGCCGTCGATGGTCTTGGTGACCCGGACGCCGATGGGGCAGTGGGGGCCGATGACGCCCTCGTTATAGGCCATAAGAGCCTCGTCCTCGCTGGCATAGAAATGAAGCGGCTTGTAGGTGGCGGGGCGTTTGCCCTCCGCCTTGGCCTGCTCGTTGGCCGCCAGGAACTCCTCGGCGTCTACAATGGACTGGGCCGTCAAACCGGTATCACCGGCGTCCTCGCACCAAATGGTCTCGGCGCCCTTTTCCGCCTTGCCCATGCGGTCCATGGTCAGGTAGTAAGAGCCCAGCACCATATCCTGCGTGGGAACGGTGACGGGACCGCCGTCCTGGGGACGCAGCAGGTTGTTGGCGGAGAGCATGAGGATCCGGGCCTCGGCCTGGGCCTCGGCGGACAGGGGCACGTGAATAGCCATCTGGTCGCCGTCAAAGTCGGCGTTGAAGGCGGTGCAGTTCAGGGGGTGCAGCTTCAGGGCGCGGCCATCCACCAGCACGGGCTCGAAGGCCTGGATGCCCAGGCGGTGCAGGGTCGGAGCACGGTTGAGCATGACGGGGTGGTCCTTGATGATGACATCCAGGGCATCCCACACCTCGGTGACGCCCTTGTCCACCATCTTCTTGGCGGACTTGATGTTGTTGGCGGTGCCGTCCTCCACCAACTTCTTCATGATGAAGGGACGGAACAGCTCCACAGCCATCTCCTTAGGCACGCCGCACTGGTAGATCTTCAGCTCGGGGCCAACGACGATAACGCTTCGGCCGGAGTAGTCCACGCGCTTGCCCAGCAGGTTCTGGCGGAAACGGCCCTGCTTGCCCTTCAGCAGGTCGGACAAGGACTTCAGCGCCCGGTTGTTGGCGCCGGTGACGGCACGGCCGCGGCGGCCGTTGTCGATCAAAGCGTCCACGGCCTCCTGGAGCATCCGCTTCTCATTGCGGACAATGATGTCGGGAGCGTTCAGCTGAATGAGGCGCTTGAGGCGGTTGTTGCGGTTGATGACCCGGCGGTACAGGTCGTTCAGATCAGAAGTAGCAAAGCGGCCGCCGTCCAGCTGCACCATGGGGCGCAGCTCGGGGGGGATGACGGGCAGCACATCAATGACCATCCACTCGGGCTTGTTGCCGGAGATGCGGAAGGCATCCACCACCTCCAGGCGCTTGACGATACGGGCCTTCTTCTGGCCGGAGGCCTCCTTCAGCTCGGCGTGAAGCTGGGCGGACAGGATGTCCAGGCCATGGAAGGTCTCCAGTTCCGCCTCCACGGCGTCCAGCTTCTCCTGGTCAGCGTCAGACAGAGCACCGCCCCGCTCCTCAGCGGCGCAGCGCTTGGCCACCAGCTCATCCCGCTGCTCCATCAGCTGGATCTTGCGGGCGCTGTCCTCGGGGCTCAGGCCCACGGTGGCCAGCAGCTTTTTCACGGCCTCTGCGCCCATGCTGGCCTGGAAGTCATCCTCGTACTTCTCCCGGTAGTCCCGGTACTCCTTCTCGGAGAGGATCTGGTTTTTCACCAGGGGGGTCTCACCGGCGTCGGTGACGATATAGTTTGCAAAGTACAGCACCTTCTCCAAGATGCGGGGGCTGATGTCCAGCAGCAGGCCCATCCGGGAGGGAATGCCCTTGAAATACCAGATGTGGGAAACAGGGGTGGCCAGCTCGATGTGGCCCATGCGCTCGCGGCGGACCTTGGCACGGGTGACCTCCACGCCGCAGCGGTCGCAGATCTTGCCCTTGTAGCGGATCTTCTTATACTTGCCACAGTGGCACTCCCAGTCCTTGGTGGGTCCAAAGATGCGCTCGCAGAACAGGCCGTCCCGCTCGGGCTTCAGTGTGCGGTAGTTGATGGTCTCGGGCTTTTTGACCTCGCCGTAGGACCAGGCGCGGATCTGCTCCGGGGAAGCCATGCCGATTTTGATCGCGTCAAAGGCAATGTTGTTGCCGGTATTGTTATCCATCATATTGCGATATCCTCCTTCAATGATCCAGAATGTTCAGTGTGACGAATGGCTTCTGGATCATTCGTCGTCGAAGTCGGCGTCCATGTCAGCGCCGGCATCCTCCGGGGCGTCCTCGATATCAAAGCCGGAATCCTGGAACTCGGCATCCTCGGCAAAGGCGCGGTGACGGTCGTCATCGGCGTCCATGCGGGCCAGGTTGAAGGTATCCATGGCATCCTCGTCTTCCTTCAGCTCGATGGTGTTGCCGTCGGCGTCCAGCACCTGAATGTCCAGGCACAGGGACTGCAGCTCCTTCACCAGGACCTTGAAGGACTCGGGCACGCCGGGCTGCGGCACGTTGTGGCCCTTGACGATGGCCTCGTAGGTGCGGACACGGCCCGTCACGTCGTCGGACTTGACCGTCAGGATCTCCTGCAGGGTGTATGCCGCGCCGTAAGCCTCCAGGGCCCACACTTCCATCTCGCCGAAGCGCTGGCCGCCGAACTGGGCCTTGCCGCCCAGAGGCTGCTGGGTGACCAGGGAGTAGGGGCCGGTGGAACGGGCATGGATCTTATCATCGACCAGGTGGTGCAGCTTGAGGAAGTAGACGTAGCCAACAGTGACCATGTTATCGAAGGGCTCGCCGGTACGGCCGTCGTACAGGACGCTCTTGCCCTCGGGGTCCAGGCCGGCTTCCTTCAGCAAGTCCTGAATGTCGCTGTAAGTGGCGCCGTCGAAAATGGGAGTGGCCACCTTGTAGCCCAGCTTCTGGGCGGCATAGCCCAGATGGACCTCCAGCACCTGGCCGATGTTCATACGGGAAGGAACGCCCAGGGGGTTCAGCACGATGTCCAGAGGCGTACCGTCGGGCAGGAAGGGCATATCCTCCTGGGGCAGCACCCGGGAGACAACGCCCTTGTTGCCGTGGCGGCCTGCCATCTTGTCGCCCACCTGGATCTTGCGGCGCTGGGCAATATACACGCGGACCACCATGTTCACGCCGGGGCCCAGCTCATCGCCGTTCTCGCGGGTGAACACCTTGGTGTCCAGCACGATGCCGGCCTCGCCGTGGGGAACCTTCAAAGAGGTGTCACGGACCTCCCGGGCCTTCTCACCAAAGATGGCACGCAGCAGGCGCTCCTCGGCGGTCAGGTCGGTCTCGCCCTTGGGCGTGACCTTGCCCACCAGGATGTCGCCGGACTTGACCTCGGCGCCCACGCGGATGATGCCGTTCTCGTCCAGGTCCTTCAGGGCGTCCTCGCCCACGTTGGGGATGTCCCGGGTGATCTCCTCGGGTCCCAGCTTGGTGTCGCGGGCGTCGATCTCATACTCCTCAATGTGGATAGAGGTGTACAGGTCCTCCCGCACCAGGCGCTCGTTCAGCAGAACGGCGTCCTCGTAGTTGTAGCCTTCCCAGGTCATGAAGCCCACCAGGATGTTCTGGCCCAGGGCGATCTCGCCCTGATCGGTGGCGGGGCCGTCCGCCAAGACGGTGGGATCGTCGCCGCCGTGGACCCGCTCGCCCACATCCACGATGGGGCGCTGGTTGATGCAGGTGGTGTGGTTGGAGCGCAGGTACTTGGTCAGCTTATAGTCCTTGGTCTCGCCGTTATCATACTTGACGGTGACATGACGGGCATCCACGGAGGTGACCACACCGTCGCCCTCGGCCAGGACCACGATCTCGGAGTCGATGCAGATCTTGTGCTCCATGCCGGTGCCGACGATGGGCGCGTGGGGACGCAGCAGAGGCACGGCCTGACGCTGCATGTTGGCGCCCATCAGGGCACGGTTGGCGTCATCGTTGGGCAGGAAGGGGATCATGGCGGTGGCGATGGAGACCATCATGCGGGGAGAGACGTCGATATAGTCCACGACCTCCCGGTCCACTTCCACGATCTCGTCCCGGTGGCGGCAGGTGATACGGGCATTGACCAGGCAGCCGTTTTCATCCACAGGCTCAACGGCCTGGCCGACGGTGTAGTTGTCCTCCTCGTCGGCGGTCATATAGGTGATCTCATCGGACACGTGGCCGGTGGCCTTGTCCACGGCCCGGTAGGGGGCTTCGATGAAGCCGTACTCGTTGATGCGGGCGTAGGTGGCAAGGTAAGAGATCAGGCCGATGTTGGGACCTTCGGGGGTCTCAATGGGGCACATGCGGCCGTAGTGGCTGTAATGAACGTCACGGACTTCCATGTTGGCGCGCTCACGGCTCAGGCCGCCGGGGCCCAGGGCGGACAGGCGGCGCTTGTGGGTCAGCTCGGCCAGGGGGTTGGTCTGGTCCATGAACTGGCTCAGGGGGCTGGAGCCGAAGAACTCCTTGATGGCGGCGGTGACGGGGCGGATGTTGATGAGGCTCTGGGGCGTGACCACATCCAGGTCCTGGATGGTCATACGCTCCCGGATGACCCGCTCCATCCGGCTGAAGCCAATGCGGAACTGGTTTTGCAGCAGCTCGCCAACACAGCGCAGACGGCGGTTGCCCAGGTGGTCGATATCGTCCTTGACGGAGATGCCCCGGGCCAGGCCGTTCATATAGTTGATGGAGGTGAGGATATCGTCAATGATGATGTGCTTGGGCACCAGGTCATCCTTATGCAGGCGCAGCTGGTCCTTCAGCTCCTCGCCGGAGTACTGGCCCAGCAGCTCCTGGAGCACTTCGAAGCGGACCCGCTCCTTGATGCCGCACTCGGCCAGAGGATCGAAGTCCACATAGTGCTTCAGATCGCACATGCGGTTGCTCATGACCTTCAGAGGCGTGCCCTCCACGTCGATGGTGACCTCGCCGACACCCACGGTGTCCAGCAGGCGGGCATCCTCTTTGCTCAGCAGGTGGCCCTCCTCAAAAAGGATCTCGCCGGTGGCAGGGTCTGCCACCGGGTACACCAGCTTATAGCCGGCCACACGGTGCCACAGGGACAGCTTCTTATTGAACTTGTAGCGGCCCACGATGGACAGATCGTAGCGCCGGGGGTCGAAGAACAGGTTGTGGATCAGGGTCTCCGCAGCCTCCACCGTGGGGGGCTCGCCGGGACGCAGCTTACGGTAGATCTCCAGCATAGCGTCCTCGTAGTTCTTGCAGGGGTCCTTTTCCAGGGTGACGACGATGCGGGGATCGTCGCCGAACATATCCAGGATCTCCGCGTCGGTCTTCAGGCCCAGGGCGCGGATAAGACAGGTGATGGGGAGCTTGCGGTTTTTGTCGATGCGGACCCAGAACACCTCGTTGGCGTCAGTCTCATACTCCAGCCAGGCGCCCCGGTAGGGAATGACGGTGGAGGTGAGGATGGGCAGGTCGGTCTTGATGTCGATCTCCTTGCCGTAGTACACGCCGGGAGAGCGGACGATCTGGGAGACCACCACGCGCTCGGCGCCGTTGATGACGAAGGTGCCGGAGTGGGTCATCAGGGGGAAATCGCCCATGAAGATCTCCTGCTCCTTGATCTCCTCGGTCTCCTTGTTCCGCAGGCGGACCTTCACCTTCAGGGGGGCGGCGTACGTGGCGTCCCGTGCCTTGCACTCCTCCACGTCGTACTTGGGGGCCTCGTCCATCTTATAGTCGATAAACGTCAGCTCCAGGTTGCCCTGATAGTCCGTGATCGCGCCCACATCGGCAAACACCTCACGCAGGCCGGTGTCCAAAAACTCCTGGTAAGACTTCTTCTGGATCGCCAGAAGGTTCGGCATGGGCATGACTTCCTCGTGCCGGGCAAAGTTCTTACGAAGGGTCTTTCCGTAGTACTTGTCTTTGGCCATCTTCTCATTCACCTTTCTTCTGCCTCCCCCGCCCTGTCCGGCGACGGGGGCATATTGTTTTCAGTCAGCGGGGAAATTGACACACGCGGCGTCGTTGTTATAAATCCTTCGTCCCGCTATTGCATTATCATGGGAAATGTGCTATCGTAACCATAGAAACTTGAGAATGGATACCTATCCTTCTCCATCATATAAGCGACTAATTTTACCATGCCCATTCTCCCCTGTCAAGGGGATTTTTTTGTGTCCATTTGCCTGGCGGCAAAAAAACACCTCCGTCCCGCAGAACGGAGGTGTTTTTTGTCTTTCTCAGTCGTACAGCTCCTCGTCAGCGTAGTCATCATACTCGCTGCCGAATTTCTTGCACAGGCGCTTTTTCATGCCGCAATAGCCCACGGACAAATCGTGCCAGCCGCCGATGAGCAGGCAGACGAATGCGGCGAAAGCCAGGCTGGCGCCGATGATCTTCATGACCATGCTTGCAGTTTTACTCATAATGCAGATATCCTCCTTTATACAGGACGTCCTTTGTCGTGGAAGTTTTGTACTATGATACACCGTTTTGCGGGATTTTACAACTGTTTTCCGCCGCCGCGTCAAATATCTTCTCCGTCGGCGGGCTTTTCCAGAAGATACGGCAGAAATTTCGCCATCAGGGGCACATAGGCCGCCGCGAACACCAGTGCGGCCGCCCAGGCCGTCGGCCGCTTTTTCCGCCCGGGGACCGCCAGCCCCAGCAGCACCCCCAGGGCGCACAGACAGATTTTCAGCACCGCTATATCCCGTCAGTCGCAGGCGCGCAAATACCGGTTCGCCGCGTCAATCAGTCTTTTCATGCCAGGACGCCTCCTCCGCTTCAAAATGTGGTCTTCCCGTTGGGATCATATAATTAAATAGTACCACATTTTCAGGAGAAAGGGAAGTAAAATCCGTCCCCGCCAGAACCCCGCCAGAAAAAGCCGCCGTTTTTGAAAACGGCGGCTTTTTGCTCAGAAGGACAGCAGGATACCCACCACAGCGGCACAGGCGATGTACACCACCGGATGGAGCTTGAACTTCTTGATGGCGGCAAAGGCCACCACAAAGAAGATGATCTTCTTCACGTCAAAGGCGTCCATCAGCACGCCGGTCTGCCGGTACAGGTCAAAGTGGAACATGGACACCTGCACAACGCTGATGCCGGCGGCGGCGATCAGACCGGTGACGGCGGGCCGCAGGCCGTAGAAGGCGGCGTCCACCAGCTTGCTGCCCCGGAACTTCTCCAGGTAGCGGGACACCGTCACCACGATGACGATGGCCGGCAGGATCTCGCCCATGGTGGCCACCACGCCGCCCAGGAAGCCCGCCACATTGCAGCCCACGTAGGTCGCCATATTGATGCCGATGGGGCCGGGGGTGGACTCAGAGATGGCGATCATGTCCGTGATGAGGGACTGGGAATACCAGCCGGTCTTCTCCGCCAGGTCCTGCAGGAAGGGCAGCGTGGCCATGCCGCCGCCCACAGCGAACAGGCCGATCTTCAAAAATTCCCAAAAAAGCTGTAAATAGATCATTTCCCGTCACCCTCCTTCGGTGCTCTGATCTCCCGCCACTTGGCCGCCACGCCCAACAGAGCGCAGGTAATGACCAGCAGGATGGGGGAAATATCCGTGAACACGCTCAGCGCCAGCATGACCAGGCACAAAACGATGCCGAACGTGTCCTTGACGCCCTTTTTCCACATGCTGATGACCGCGTCCAGGATCAATGCCGCCACGCACACGGAGATACCCGCCAGAGCGTGCTGGACATAGACGTTGTCCTGGAAGTTGGACAGGAAAAACGCGATGATGGAGATGATGATGATACAGGGAGACACCATGCCCAAAGCTGCGGCCACGGCACCGGGGGTCTTGCGCTGCTTGTAGCCGATGAATACGGAAACATTGATGGCGATGATGCCGGGCAGCCCCTGGCTCAGGGCGTAATAGTCCATGATAGTCTCCTCGTCCATCCACTGGTGCTTTTGGACGATCTCCCGCCGCAGGATGGGCAGCATGGCATAGCCGCCGCCGAAGGTGACGGCACCCATGCGGAAAAACAGGGAGTACAGGATCAGCAGATCGTGCAGCATATCTTGCCTTCTTTCTCTTCTTTTTTCAGACGCCAACGCGCCGCGCGCCATTTTCCCGGTGCGCGGCTGCATTGGGAGTCGGACCGTGCTATGATAACACGTTTCCGTGCGGTGGGCAATCCCTGCCCGCCAAAATATACGCTTTCTTTACCAGGCGGCGATGGTACCGTCGGCTCGGGGCTCAGTGCCGCCCACCAGGGTGCCGTCGTCCATGCGCCAGATGATCTCGCCGCGGCCCATGCCCAGGTTGGAATTGACGATGGTGATCTCGTGGCCCATGTCGGCCAGCTTCTGGGCGATGTGGGCGGGGACCTCCCGCTCCAGCTGGACCTTCTTCTCGCCCACCCACTGGAAGCGGGGCGCGTCCAGGCTCTCCTGGGGATTCATGTGGTAGTCAATGGCATTGACGATGACCTGCACATGGCCCTGGGGCTGCATGAAGCCGCCCATAACACCGAAGGGGCCCACTGCCTTGCCGTCCTTGCACAGGAAGCCGGGGATGATGGTGTGGTAGGCCTTCTTGCCGCCCTCCAGATAGTTGTCGCTCTCGGGGTCCATGGAGAAGTTGGCGCCGCGGTCCTGGAGAGTGATGGCGGTACCGGGAATGACGATGCCGGAGCCAAAGCGGTTGTAGTTGGACTGGATGTAGGAGACCATGTTGCCCTCGCCGTCGGCCACACAGAAGTACACAGTACCGCCGCAGGAGGGATCACCCGCCTCGGGATAGATGGCCTTGTCGGTGATGAGGGCCCGGCGGACGTCGGCATAGCGGTCAGAGAGCATGTCAGAGACCTTGGTCTTCATGTAGCGGGGGTCCGCCACGAACTTCTTGGTGTCCACGAAAGCCAGCTTCGTGGCCTCGATCATGTAGTGGTAGGCCATGGCGGATTCCCGCTCCTGGCCCAGGTCCAGGCCCTTGAGCATGTTCAAGGCCATCAGGGCAGTGATGCCGTGGCCGTTGGGGGGCATCTCGCAGACATCATAGCCCTTGTAGTTGACGGAAATGGGCTCCACCCAGCCAGCCTCGTAGTTTTCAAAGTCGCTCTCAGCGAAGAATCCGCCGGTCTTGTTGGAGAAGTCCACGATCTTCTTCATGATCTCGCCGTGGTAATAGCTCTCGCAGTCGGTAGCCGCCAGGGACTCCAGGGTCGTGGCAAAGTCGGGGTTATAGAAGGTGTCGCCGGCCTCGTAGGTCTTGCCGTCCTTGGTGAAGTACTGCAGCCAGGGGCCGAAGACCTCGGGCTCCTTCTCCGCGGCGGCGGTAAAGCGGGCCGTCTCGGCCTTCCACTGCTTGTACACGTTCACGGGGATGCAGAAGCCCTCCCGGGCATAGCGGATGGCGGGAGCCATCAGCTCGGCCATGGACTTGGTGCCGAAACGCTGGCGCAGCTTGGCCCATGCGCTGGGAGCACCGGGGACCATGGTGGGCAGCCAGCCGTTCATGGGCACAGAGGTGTAGCCGGCCTCCCGGACCTTCTCAGCGGACAGGGCCATGGGGGCCACGCCGGAGCCGTCCAGGCCGTACAGCTTGGAGTCCTTGGCGCTCCACACCAGAGCGAAGCAGTCAGCGCCCAGGCCGTTGCCGGTGGGCTCCACCAGGGGCAGCGTGGTGGCCATGGCCACGGCAGCGTCCATGGCGTTTCCGCCTGCCTTCATGATCTCCAGGCCTACCTGAGAGGCAATGGGAGAGGTGGAGCAGGCCATGCCCTTCTTGGCATAGACGATGTTCCGATGAGAGGCATAGGAATACTTTTGAGGATCAAATTGCAGCATATGATTTCTCCCTTTCACAAAACAATATTCAGCGGCACAAACAGGCCGCAAATTCATCTAAGCTTCCGCATTTTTATACAATATATCATCGTTTTCTTTGCCCGTCTAACACTTTGTTGCGATAAATTAATAACTGCAAGTTATAATTTCAATAATTTCAGTGGCAGCTTCCTTATTTTTATGCTATACTACACAAAAGCAGCGCCGTTTGCAGGTGAAAGACAGAGGTGTTTGTACCATGGAAATTTTTCAGCTGATTCAATTTCAGGCCGTGGCCGAGCTGGAGCATATGACCCGGGCGGCCCAGCGGCTGAATGTGGCCCAGCCGGCCCTGAGCCGGACCATTCAGAATCTGGAGAACGAGCTGGGCGCCTCCCTGTTTGACCGCAGCGGCCGGCGGATGCATCTCAACGAGAACGGCCGCATTCTGCTGCGCTATTCCCGGCAGATCCTCTCCTCCATCCAGGACGCCAAAAATGAGATCGCCGCGCAAAAAAGTGAAGCTGAAACCTGTATCCGCCTGTGCGTCCACTCCGCCACGGCCCTCATTCCCCAGCTGCTGCTGGATTTCCGCCGCATCCGGCCGGACATCCGCTTTGAGATCGTCCAGCGGATGTTCCAGGACTCGGAGCAGCCGGAATACGACATGCTTCTCGACTCCATTGCAGGAGACGAGGTCCTGCCCCGGAGCTCCCGCCTGCTGGTACAGGAGGACGCCATGCTGGCCGTTCCGGCGGACCATCCCCTGGCCCGGCAGGGCAGCGTCGCCCTGGCGGACATCCAGGAGGAGCCTTTCGTCAGCCTCCGGCGGGACCGTCCCTGGGCCCGTATCATCCAAAAAGCCTGCAACGAGGTGAACTTCGCTCCCAACATTGTGGCCGAGAGCGACAATCCCATCACGCTGTGCGATTTCGTCCGCTGCGGGCTGGGGGTCTGCTTTCTGCCCAGCCGCACAGGCCTGCCGCCCATGGGCGACAGCATCGTCCTGCTGCCGCTGGCGGACTTCGCCTATACCCGGCACCTATACCTCCACTGGTGCTACAACGCCTATCTTCCCCCGCATGTGGCGGCCTTCCGGGATTTTGCCGTCCAGTGGTTCAGTTGCCTGGAGAACGCCGTCAAACCATAATATCAAAAAAAGAACGCCCCGGCCGGGCGTTCTTTTTTTGATCGTTCACTGCTCCCACTTCACATCGATGATGGTGCCGCCGTTGATCTCGATATATTCGCTTTTGAGGATGTAGTCCTTCTTGCCGATGCGGACCTCCTGATCACCCACTTTGGTGGTCATGACCTCCGTGGTAGGCGTCTCCGTGGTGACGGTGAAATACAGCGTCACATGATCCGGATCCTCCACCCACTGACCGTCGGGGCCCAGGACGTAATAGGGCGCCTTTTCCACGGATTCGATCTGCCCGCCCACCAGGGCGCCGGAGGCCATCAGCGGAGAGGGCAGGTGCTCCAGGCAGTTGTCATACAGCTCCACCGGCACACCCTCCGCCCGCACCACGTAGGTAACCTTGGTCATGGCGGCCTCCGCCGCCTCACCGCCGTCCCGGTGCGCCAGCTTGATGCCGGCAAAGGCCAGCACCGCCAAAATCAGAAGCACGGCAATGATATCAACGATGTTGAACTTTCCGATACGCTTTGCTTTTTCTTCCATAATTTCCTCCATAACAGGCGAAAAGCCCGGTCTATTCTCTGTGGGATTCTCTGTGGACAATATTTTTAAAATATTGTATAATATTTTTCACCATTTCACAAGACCATTTTCGCAAAGAAGGGCCATCGCGCCAAAAAAGCGCAGGGAGGTTCTCATGAAAGTCATTCATCTCATCAGCGGCGGCGACTCCGGCGGAGCCAAAACTCATGTGCTGAGCCTGCTGCAAAACCTCAATAAAACCATCACCGCTCAGCTGGTTTGCTTCCGGGACGGCCCCTTTGCCGACGAGGCCCGGGCCATGGGCATCCCCACCATGATCTGCGGCGGGAACAATATTTTCCGTGTCCGGCGGCAGTTGACGAATTACATCCGCCAAGGGGACTACGAGCTCATCCACTGCCACGGCTCCCGGGCCAACATGATCGGCGCCCTGCTGCGGAAGACCACCGGCCTGCCGGTGGTGTCCACCGTCCACAGTGACTACCGGCTGGACTACATGGGCCGGCCCCTCAGCCATCTCACCTTCGGCACCATCAACGCCTACGCCCTGCGGCAGCTGGACTACCGCATCGGTGTGTCCGATGCCATGGTGGATCTGCTCATCTCCCGGGGCTTCCCCGCGGACCGCTTTTACGCCATTTACAACGGCATCGACTTCACTCCCGCCCCGCCCCAGGGGGACCGGCTGTCCTACCTGCGGAGTCTGGGGGCCGACGTGGACGCCGACTCCGTGGTGGTGGGCATCGCCGCCCGCCTCAACCCCGTCAAGGACATGTCCACCCTCATCCAGGGCTTTGCCGCCGGATACCGCAAGTGTCCGCGGCTGCGGCTGGTCATCGCCGGCGACGGCGAGGAACGGGAGAAGCTGGGGAACCTGGCCCGGGAGCTGGGTGTGGAAAAGCAGGTGACCTTCGCCGGCTGGATCAGCGGCGGTATGGACCGCTTTTACGCCGCCCTGGACATCAACGCCCTCACTTCCCTGTCCGAGACCTTCCCCTACGCCCTGACGGAGGGTGCCCGGTTCCATCTGGCCACCGTGGCCACCGCCGTGGGCGGCATTCCCTACCTCATTGACTCCAGCGTCAACGGCTTCTTAGTCCCCGCCGGAGACTGGCAGGCCCTGGGAGAGCACCTGGCCGCCCTGGGCAACGATGACGCCCTGCGCCGCGACATGGGAGAAAAGCTGTATCAAAAGGCCTCCACCCAGTTTTCCATTCAAAAGACCGTGGACACCCAGCTGCACATCTACCGGGAGATCCTTCGCCGCCACAGCCGCCCCAAAAAAGGCCGGGACGGCGTGGTCATCTGCGGCGCCTACGGCCGGGGCAACGCCGGCGATGACGCCATATTGGAGGCCATTCTCCAGGAGATGCGCTCCATTGACCCGGATATGCCGGTGCTGGTGCTGTCCAAGGACCCCAAGTCCACCCGCCTCACCTACCGGGTCCAGGCGGTGTACCGCTCCAACTTCCCCGCCTGGCTGCGGGCCATGCGCCACGCCAGGCTCTATATCAACGGCGGCGGCAGCCTTATCCAAGATGTGACCTCCCGCCGTTCCCTGTGGTTTTACCTGCACAACATCAGCGCTGCCAAGAAGGCCGGCTGCAAGGTGCAGATGTACGGCTGCGGCATCGGCCCCGTCACCCGGGAAAACCACCGCCGCCTGGCCGCCGATGTGCTGAACACCAATGTGGATGTCATCACCCTCCGGGAACCGGACTCCCGGGAGGAGCTGCGGCTCATGGGCGTCACCCGACCGGAGATCCTGCTGACGGCGGACCCGGCCCTGACCCTGCACCGTGCCGGAGATGACGAGATCGACAGCGTGCTGCTGCGCTCTGACATCCCGCCTCATGGAAAGTATATCTGTTTTGCCCTGCGGCAGTGGAAGGGCTTTGAGGAAAAAGCCCCCCTGTTTCGGGCCGCCGCTCAGTACGCTTACGACACCTATGGCCTGACACCGGTGTTCATCGCCGTGGAAAAGCATCTGGACCCGGTGGCCCACCGGCTGGCCGCCAAGGGCCTGACGATCCCCCACTATTTTCTGGACGACGCCGGCGGCGCCGGCACCATCATCGGCACCCTGAGCCGGATGGAAGTGGTGGTGTCCATGCGGCTCCACGCACTGATTTTCGCCGCCGGGCAGGGCATCCCGCTGGCCGGTGTGGTATACGACCCCAAGGTCTCCGCCTTTTTAAAATACATCGGTCAGGAGCTGTTCATGGACCTGGACGCTCTGACAGAGGAGGCCCTGCGGCACATGATCGACCAGGCGGTGCGCCAGTCCCGGGACCCTGAGGGGCAGGCTGCCGCGGTGGCCCGCCTGCGCTCTTTGGAACAGCAGAACGTGGCGGTGGCCCGCCGCCTGCTGGACGCATAAGGCGGGCACGGCACAGGAGATGAGGAAATGCACAATCTCAGTCAGCGAATTCATTTCAATATGGCCTTTATCGGCGGATACCTGGGTGTCCACGCCATCTTGTCCTTCAGCAATCTTCTCGGCAACGCCCAGACCTCCAACCTCATCAGCATGGTCACCAGCCTGCTCTCCGGCGACTGGCAGCAGCTGCTCCACCGGACCGGCGGAATGCTGCTGTACATGGCAGCCATCGCCCTAACGGTGTATCTGCCGCCCCGGCTGCACTGTGACCTGCGGCTTATCAGCGTGACGCTGGACGCGGCGGCCGCCGTAGTCGTGGGCTGTTTTCCCGAGAATATTGCGCCGGTCCTCGGCCTGTATCCGTTGTTTTTCGCCATGGCATTCCAGTGGAACAGCTTCTCCGGAGTCGACGGCTTCGTCAGCTCCTCCATTTTCTCCACCAACAACCTGCGGCAGTTCACCATGGCAGTGACGGAGGTCTGGGGCAACCACGACCGCTCCCACCTGCCCAAGGCTGCCTTTTTCGGCAAAACACTTCTGTCCTTTCACTCCGGTGTGGCCGCGTCTTTTTTGCTGTGGCAGGCTTTTGGTTCCCGCAGCGCCTGGCTCGCCCTGCTCCCCTGCGGCTTGGCCTTTTTCCTGGTGTCCGCCGACATCCGGCGGCAGAAAAGTGCGGAATCGGCTTTGTAATATATTGCATCCATAAACGCCAAACAGACGGGCCTTCCGGCCCGTCTGTTTATTATTCTTCTTCAGCACAGCCCCCGGCACAGAGGCTCCGCTGGACGGAAATGGTGGCCAGGGTATCTCCCAGCTGGGTCAAAACAGCCGCAACCAGCTCCAGGTCCTCATCGCCCAGTTGCCCCGCAATGGCCACCGCCAGTGTATTGACAGCCGTAGTCAGTGCCAGCGGATCACAGTCACAGTTTCCCATAGCATCACCATGACCAGCTTATGCAGCAGGCATCCCGTCAGTTCCTCTTCCGCTTTCCCGCCGAGTCCATGGGAAACACGGTCAGCTTTTCTCCTCCGTCCCACACTGCCAGCAAAACCTCCCCTTCATCCCGGCAGCCTTGCTGCAGCAGCGTCCGCCGTACCCAGGTGTCCTCTTTCCCCGCCTGGCGGATGTTCTCCTCCAAAAGCCGCCCGTCCATGACGAAGGGCATCTGGACCTTGGACTGCTTCGGATTCAGATTCAGGTCCGCGGGAGTGGCAGGGCGGTCCGCCTCCTTGGGCAGAAAGCTCACCACGCCGTTGTGCTCCAGCACCGCCGACTGGAGCTGGTTCAGGTCGAACCATCCGCCGATGCGGCAATAGGTGAGAAATTCGTTGAGGTCCAGCCGGGCTTTTTTCAGATTTTCCCGGTAAATGACCCCGTTTTCCAGCAGCACCAGGGGTTTTCCCGTCACCATGCTCCGGACCTTCAGAAATTTATTGGTGAGGATGGAAATAACAAAGGCCGTGACGCCGTAGACGATCAGCGCCGTCAGCGGCCGCAGGGGCTCCTCCAGCTCCGTGGCCAGCTCCGCCGCGATGGAACCGATGGTAATGCCCACCACATAGTCGAACATGGTCATCTGGGACACCTGCTTGGTGCCCATGAGCTTTGCCAGCAGAAACAGCACCGCGATAGACAGCAAAGAGGAAAGGGCCGCCAGGCCCACCTGCGCAGCATACTGCATAAAAAACCGCCTCCCGGAACAAACGTCTTTCCGACAGTGTGTCCCGGGAGGCGGCGCTTTATTCACTCTTTCAGACTGCCGTGGACCGGAGGCTCCGCGTGGGGGCCGCCGGCGTGGTGGGCATTGGTGTGAACATTGATGTACTGGGCTTTCAGCTTGGAATACAGGATGGTCTGGCTGGAGTAGAGACCGTTGTAGCCGGAGAGCATATAGCTGATGCCGCAGGCCAGGGCGAAATACAGCAGCCCCCCGTCGCCGAACAGCTCCACCGACAAGAAGATGGAGGCCACTGGGCAGTTGACGGCGCCGCAGAACACGGCCACCAGTCCCAGAGCTGCCGCGAAGCCGGCGGGGATGCCCAGCAGGGGGCCCACCACACAGCCGAAGGTGGCCCCCACAAAGAAGGAGGGCACCACCTCGCCGCCCTTGAAGCCGGCGCTCAGCGTGATGGCGGTAAACAGCAGCTTCAGCAAAAAGGCCGCCGGATGGGCCGTTCCCGCCTCCACGGCACGGGTGACCACCTCCATGCCGGCGCCGTTATAATCTGTGGTGCCGCAGAGGTACGTCAGGGCGATGACGGCAAAGCCTCCCGCCACCACCCGCACCCAAGGGTTCGGGATGCGCTTTGCCATCTGGTGCTCGACAAAGTGGATGGTGTTGCAGAACAGGATGGACACTATGGCGCACAGCGCCGCCAGTACCGCCACCTTCAGCAGCATCGCCACCTCCAGCTCCGGCATGGACACCGTAAAGCGGGTGGGCTCCACACCCATGGCCAGGGACACGCCGTAGGCCGTGAGCGAAGCCGTCAGACAGGGGATGAAGGCAGCGTGGTACATGACGCCGATGCTGATGACCACCATGGCGAAGACCGTGGCCGTCAGGGGCGTGCCGAACAGGGCGGAGAAAAAGGCCGCCATGCCCGCCATAGTGGCGGTGCGCAGGTCCCGGTCATCCAGATGGAACAGCCGGCCCGTGTGATGGCCGATGGTGCCGCCCATTTGCAGCGCGGCGCCCTCCCGGCCGGCGGAGCCACCGCACAGGTGGGTCAGCACCGTGCCCAGGAAAATGGCAGGCAGCAGGAAAATGGACAGTCCCTTGCCCAGGTGCACGGCGTCGATGATGTCATTGGTGCCCTGGCCCTCCGTCTTCGTCAGCTTATAAAAGCCCACGATCACCAGGCCCGCCAGCGGCAGGCACCACAAAAGCCAGGGATAAGCGCCCCGCAGCGCCGTGGCCTCATGGACGCCGATGTGGAACGCGGAGCCGATGACGCCGCAGGCCGCGCCGATGACCACCGCCACCGCCAGCCACTTGCCCAGAGCCTTGCCGTACAGGAGGACACGGCCGCAAAAGTTCCGAAATGCTTCTCCAATGGGTTTTTCCATGGTATATTACGCCTCCGCTGCCGCCGGGACAGGCACTACCCTGCCATCCAGGCGGGTCTCCAGTACCTCCGGTGTTTTCAAATACCGGCTGAACGCCGCGAAAAACCGGGAGTACTCGATGCCCGTGGCGATCCGCTCATCCATCACAACGCCCAGGGGCATACGCTTTTTGCGGCTGCCCTCCGGCGCCATGGGGTCCGGCACAGGCTTGCCCATACACACGAACACGCTGGTGGTGCCGAATTCATAGCAGTGATGGAAAATATAATTGGTGTTGATGGAAGCCAGATTCGTGATGAACAGGCTGGTGTGGAAGGGGCTCAGCTCAATGATCTTCCCCGGCAGCAGGTTGTGCTGATCCAGATGGTAGGCCAACCAGAACACGAGCCGCGCAAAGCCCGGGATGGAGAACGCGAGATTGGCGAATTTATCCGTATTATTATTGTGGGCGGCCACCATGTTCCGGTCGATATGGTCCTTGATCTTCTGACTGATGGAAAACACCGTGTCCTCCGGGTCCAGGTAGATCTTCAATGTCGTCTCGTCCGGTGTGCCGTCCGCCCGGGTCTTCAGAATGACGAAGCTGAAGCAAAAGTGGTTGCGTTTGTAGATCTTGCGGTTCATGATGAAATAATTCACCTTTGGATTTTCCAGGGCGGCTTTGTAGTAGGCCGCCACCAGGACGCTCATATGGGTGACGCTGAGGCCCTCCCGCCGCTTTTGCCGGATGTAGTTGCGCATGATATCCTCATCCACATAGTCGTTGGCCCAGTTCTGGGCGTCATACCGGCGAGGCATGATATAGGGCAGCGCCTGCACGATGGGGCTCAGGCCCTTAACACGTGTTCCGTCCGCTCTCATGGTTCTCTCCTCACTCTTTTCAAAACTGGAGAGCCGCTGCCCTCCGCTGAGTTTACATACATAATCAGTATATAAAAATTTCATTAAAATTTCAATATTTTTTCGTGCGTTTTTTCACAAGCAGTCAATTTGCATAACCGTTTTTTTGATTTTAAGCCGCCTATGGTTTGAATTTTCGGTTGATTCTTCCCGTTCCCTGTCGTATACTGAACGGAAAGCGGTATCACAAGAAAAGGAGATGTCTGATGATGAAATACGGACGTACTTATAATTTCTCCGCCGGCCCCGCCATGATGCCGGAGGAGGTGTTGGAGGAGATCGCCGCCGAGATGCTGAACTACCGCGGCAGCGGTATGTGCGTCATGGAGATGAGCCACCGCTCCAAGGCGTTCCAGCAGATCCGGGACGAGGCGGAGGCAGACCTTCGGACCCTCATGGGCATCCCGGACAATTACAAGGTCCTGTTCCTTCAGGGCGGCGGCACGCTGGAATTCGCCATGGTGCCCATGAACCTGATGAAAAACGGCGAGGCCTGCTATGTAGAGACCGGTGCCTGGTCCAAAAAGGCCATCGCGGAGGCAAAAAAATACGGTGAGGTAAAGATCGTCGCCTCCTCCGCCGACCAGAACTTCTCCTACATTCCCGACTGTTCTGATCTGGACATCCCGGAAAACGCCGACTACGTTTACATCTGCGAGAATGAGACCATCAACGGCACCACCTACCGCACCCTGCCCAACACCAAGGACCATGTGCTGGTGGCGGACCAGTCCTCCATGTTCCTCTCCCGCCCCTGCGATGTCAGCCGCTACGGCCTTATTTGGGCCGGCGTCCAGAAAAACGTGGGGCCCGCCGGCATGTCCATCGCCATCATCCGGGAGGACCTG
>Ga0129311_1001082_pt1 | contig 20585 bp, 17 predicted proteins | sample Go1ome_FD_94435 | JGI IMG/M metagenome (GOLD analysis project Ga0129311, IMG submission 94435) | Western lowland gorrila individual fecal microbial communities from Wisconsin, USA - Go1022B metagenome | ecosystem: Host-associated > Mammals > Digestive system > Large intestine > Fecal | place... | reverse complement strand
GTTGTGAGAAATCCATACTCAACAAGACCTTACCAGCATGTGCTTGAGCCACTTGCCATGTATCTTAACATTGCACAGGCACAGTATGAGGACAGAAAATATGCAGGTTTCTATAATGTAGGACCTGATGATATGGATTGTGTCACTACAGGAGATTTGGTAAGTATTTTCTGTGATACATGGAACGAGAAGAACATAGAACACATTAAGTGGATAAATAAGGCTGAGGCTAATGCACCGCACGAGGCAAATTTCCTTAAGCTGGATTGCTCTAAGGTAAAGCATGTATTTGGCTGGAAACCTGTCTGGCATATAGATGAAGCGATAAAGAAAACTGTTGAATGGACAATGGTGTGGATGTCGGGAGGCAATGTGGCATCAGAGATGAACAGACAGATAAAGGAATTTTTCACTTAAAATATATTGGAGGAAAATGTATGTTTGAAAATAAATCTGAAGAACAGGCAAAACAGGAAATATTAGCGGCTGTCGATGAGTATTGTAAGAAGTACCATAACAACAAATCCCCTTTTAAGGAGGGTGATAGAATTCCATATGCATCTAGAGTATATGATAGCAAGGAAATGTGCAATCTCGTAGATTCAGCATTGGAATTTTGGCTTACATCAGGAAGATATACAGCTGAATTTGAAAAGAAATTCGCTGATTATTTGGGAGTTAAGTATTGCTCTCTTGTGAATTCAGGTTCATCAGCTAACCTTAATGCATTTATGGCTCTTACATCTTCTTTGCTGGGTGACAGGCAGGTGCTTCCGGGAGATGAGATGATAACTGTGGCAGCAGGATTTCCAACCACAGTAACACCAGCAATTCAATATGGTGTTGTGCCAGTTTTTGTTGATGTAACTATACCACAATACAACATTGATGTTACGCAGTTAGAAGACGCAGTATCTGATAAAACCAAGGTTGTTATGATTGCACACACTTTAGGAAATCCATTCAATATAGGCGCAGTAAAGGAGTTCTGTGATAAGCATAATTTGTGGTTGATAGAGGATAATTGTGATGCTCTTGGTTCAGAGTATATAATAAATGGAGAGAAAAAATTCACAGGAACAATAGGAGATATTGGTACATCAAGCTTTTATCCTCCACATCATATGACGATGGGAGAGGGAGGAGCAGTATATACAAATAACCCACTGTTACACAAGATAATACGCTCATTTAGGGATTGGGGACGTGATTGTATGTGTGCATCAGGTCAGGATAATCTCTGTGGTCATAGATTTGACAGACAATATGGTCAACTTCCATTAGGATACGACCATAAGTATGTGTATTCACATTTTGGTTATAATCTCAAGGCTACAGATATGCAGGCGGCCATTGGATGTGCACAGATTATTAAGTTCCCAAGTTTTGTAGAAAGAAGAAGACATAACTTCTCAAGATTATATGAAGCATTATGTGATGTTGAAGATAAAGTAATACTTCCTAAGGCATGTGAAAATTCAAACCCTAGCTGGTTTGGATTCCTTATAACATGTCGGGATGGCATAGATAGAAATAAAGTAGTTCCATATATAGAAAATCATGGTGTTCAAACGAGAATGTTATTCGCTGGTAACCTTACAAAACATCCATGCTTTGATCAGATGCGTGAAAAGAAAACAGGTTATCGAATTGTAGGAGAGCTTGCCAATACGGATAGAATTATGAAAGATACATTTTGGGTTGGTGTTTATCCGGGAATGACAGATGAGATGATAGATTATATGGCTAAGGTTATTAAAGAGGCTGTTAAATAAAAGAGGTGAATAAACGTATGGAAAAAAAAGTTTTGGTCACGGGCGCAGATGGATTTATAGGAAGTCACTTGACAGAAGAATTAGTAAAAAAGGGTTACAAAGTTCGTGCATTTGCATATTACAATTCTTTCAATACATGGGGATGGCTCGATTCGCTGCCAGATGATATTATGAAGAATGTCGATGTATTTACAGGCGATATCAGAGATCCGAATGGTGTAAGAACGGCAATGAAGGGTGTGGACGAGGTGTTCCATCTTGCTGCACTTATTGCAATTCCTTTTAGTTATCATTCACCAGATTCTTATGTAGATACCAATATAAAGGGTACTTTGAATGTTTTGCAGGCTGCAAGAGATCTTGATACACAAAGAGTACTTGTGACATCTACATCGGAAGTATATGGAACAGCTCAATATGTACCTATAGATGAAAAACATCCTTATCAGGGACAATCTCCATATTCTGCTACCAAAATAGGTGCAGATCGTTTGGCAGAAAGTTTTTATAGAAGTTTTAACCTGCCTGTATCTATAGTCAGACCGTTCAATACATTTGGACCTAGACAGTCGGCCAGAGCGGTTATTCCTACAATTATTACTCAGCTATTGGCAGGAAAAGAAGAGATAAAACTCGGTTCTCTTACACCTACCAGAGATTTTAATTATGTAAAGGATACAGCAAATGGATTTATAGCAATATCGGAGTCGGACAAGACTATTGGTCAGGAGATAAACATTGCTACACAACAGGAAATATCTATTGGTATGCTTGCTGAGGAAATAATATCGCAGATAAATCCTAATGCAAAGATAATATGTGATGAGCAACGATTAAGACCTGAGAAAAGTGAAGTAAATCGTTTGCTGGGATCAAATAAAAAAATAATGGAACTAACGGATTGGAGACAACAGTATACCTTTGAACAAGGTATTGCAGAGACTATAGAGTTTTTAAGGAATAATATGGATAAATATAAAGTTGATTTATACAATGTATAAAGCGGAGGATTGAACATGATACCATTGTCAGTTCCAAATTTTGAGGGAAATGAAGAAAAATATGTATTGGATGCTGTGCATCAGGGATGGGTTTCTACTGGTGGTGCATATGTTGACAAGCTAGAAAGCAAAATAGCGGAGTATGTTAATGTACCGGGTGCTGTTGCATGTCAAAGTGGAACAGCTGCATTACATATGTCTTTGGTACAGTGTGGTGTAAAAGCTGGAGATGCAGTTATTGTACCTACATTAACATTTATCGCTGCTGTTAATCCTGTAAAGTATTTGAACGCAATTCCAATTTTTATGGATTGTGATGACAGCTTATGTATGGATCCGGTAAAATTAGAAAATTTTTGTAAAAATGAATGTGAATTAACTGAAAAAGGACTAGAATACAAAAAAAGTATAATCAAAGCAATAGTTGTCGTACATGTGTTTGGAAATCTGGCAGATATGGAATCTATAGTGAGTATTGCAGATAAATATAATCTTAAGGTTATAGAGGATGCAACAGAGGCATTGGGTTCTGTTTGTAATTATGGCAGATTCAATGGAAAGATGGCAGGCACTATGGGAGATTTTGGAGCGTATTCATTTAATGGAAATAAGATTATCACGACGGGTGGCGGCGGAATGATTGTTAGTCGAAATGAAGAGGCGTTAAAGCATCTTAAATATATGTCGACACAGTGTAAGGATGATGCGCATTTTTATATACATAATGAAGTTGGATATAATTATCGAATGACAAATGTGCAGGCTGCAATTGGAGTGGCCCAGATGGAAGAACTTGATGAGTTTATTGAAAGAAAGAATGCTAATTATAATGAGTATTGTAAAAATTTACAGGACACTTCTTTTGGATATATGTTAAAGTTTAGAGAAAAAACCAGATCTAACAAATGGTTTTATTCATTTGTAATTAACGACATAGACAATTTAGATGTTAGGCAGTATATAAATAAGTTGCAGGACAAAGGTATTCAAACAAGACCTATTTGGGGACTTATTCATATGCAAAAACCATATAGAAATGACATGGCTTATAATATAGAAAAAGCAAAATATTATAGCGAGAGAATTGTGAACTTGCCATGCAGTACTAATATTACGAAAGAGGAAATAAAACAGGTATGTGATTATATAAAAGGGTAAATAGTTATGAAAAAAATATTACTTACTGGTGGAAGCGGGTTTGTAGGAAGTAATGTTCTTCCTTTCTTGAAAGATAAATATGATGTTCTTGCACCTGGTAGATCGGAATTAGATGTTCGAGATATGAATTCAATGAATAAATATTTTAGTACACATGAGATTGATGTTATTGTTCATTTAGCATCACCAAGCCCAATAAGAAATTCGAATTTAGACACCTATGATCGACTATTTGAAGATTGTTTAAAAATATTTATGAATATATATTCTTTTAGAAATCAGTGCGAAAAAATAATATATTCAGGCTCTGGTGCAGAATATGATAAAAGAATGAATCTTGAACTGGTATCTGAGGAACAGATTGGGGAAAGTATTCCTATAGATGATTATGGGCGTGCCAAATATATAATGAATAGTATGGCTAGAGAAAGTGAGAACATTTACAATCTAAGAATTTTTGGTTGCTTTGGACCTAGAGAATATGATAGTAAATTTATAAGACATGCAATTAATTGTTGCCTGAGGGACGAGCCTATTACTATTCGACAGGATTGTTATTTCGATTATTTATATGTGGATGACTATGCGAAATTTTTGTGCTATTGTATAGATAATAAGTTGTTATATCATGATTATAATGCGAGTAGCGGAAAACGAATTTTGCTTTCTGACATAGCAGGGATAGTTAGAAAAAAAATGAATTCACGCCATAATATTATAATAAAAAACACAGGGTTAAATATGGAGTATTCGGCATCAAATAATCGGTTGATATCAGAAACAAATATAGATAATCTCATTAAAATAGAAGATGGTATTGATAAATTGATAGAATGGGAGAAAAAAGAGCATGAAAAAAAGAGTAGCGGATATCATTATTGACACATTAGTGGAAAATGGGATTACTGATTGCTTTTTGGTTGTTGGTGGTGGTGCTATGCATCTAGATAATGCATTAGCTAAAAATGATAAAATAAATAAAATATGTAATCATCATGAACAAGCGTGTGCAATGGCTGCGGAGGCATATGCAAGGGTATCTGGACGAATAGCAGCAGTTTGTGTAACAAGTGGACCTGGGGCGACAAATGCCGTTACAGGAGTAATGGGGGCTTGGCAGGACAGTATTCCTATGATTGTATTATCAGGTCAGGTTAGATATGAGATATCTTCTATGAAAACGGAGTTACCATTGCGATATCGGGGTATTCAGGAATATAATATTGTCCCTGCGGTCAGGAATATGACAAAATATGCAAATATGATTATTGATCCATTGTCTGTAAAGTGTGAGGTTGAAAAGGCAATAGATATTGCTATGAGTGGTAGAAGAGGACCAGTGTGGTTAGATATACCACTTGATATTCAAAGTGCAATTGTAGATACAGATGATTTATATGTTAATAATTATTCATCAGAAGAAAAATATGTAACTGAAGAAGAAATTCAAAAGCTTGTTGGTTTGATAAAAACTTCAGATAGACCATGTATTTTGGGCGGAACAGGAATTGTAAGTGCACACCTACAAAATGAATTTATTGATTTTGTAGAGAAAATGAATATTCCTGTAATAGGTGGAGGTTGGTGTACGGATATGATGTATACAGATCATCCATTATATTATGGTCTGTCGGGTGATATTGGACCAAGAACTGGTAATTTTATTGTTCAGAATGCGGATTTAATTCTTGTATTAGGTAATAGTTTATCGTATAGGCAAACTGGATATGCACAAGATTTTTTTGCACCTAATGCTAAAATTGTATGGGTAGATGTGGATAAGTATGAGGCTTTAAAACCAGGTATGCATCCTTATTTATTTATTAATTCTGATTTGAAACATTTCTTCAAACAGATTCAAACATTGGATTTAGATTTGCCAGAGTATACAGAATGGTTTAGATATTGTGATATGTTAAAAAGCAGATTTACTCCATTTGAGTCAATTGAGAATGAGAAAATCAAAGGGGATGCAAGAGTCAACTCTTATTATTTTTGGAAGGTATTTGATAAATATGCTTTAGAAGATTCTGTTATTGCTATGGGTAATAGTAGAGGTAATGCTGCAAAAATTCAAATTGGTGTAAAAAGAAGGGGACAAAGAGCAATTACAAATTATCTTTGTGGTTCAATGGGATACGATTTGCCAGCAGCTGTAGGGTCTGCAATTGCTACAAAAGGAGAAGTTATGTGTATTACTGGAGATGGTAGCATAATGATGAATCTTCAGGAACTGCAGACGATAAAACAATATAACTTACCAATAAAAGTTGCTGTTTTCTCAAATGAAGGATATGAAGCTATAAGACAAACGTGTAAGAACTTTTTTGGAGGAGTATATTTAGGCTGCACAAAGGAATCAGGTGTTAGTTTTCCAGATTTTGAAAAGGTTGCAAAGGCATTTGATTTTTCATATGATGTGTGTGAAAATAATAATCAGTTAGATGAAAAACTAAATAACTTTTTCGCTTATAAAGGAAATATATTTTTAGAAATTAAACAGCAGATAGAAAACCCATTGATTCCTAAAGTTATGTCTAGAATGCGCGATGACGGAACATTTGAAACACCGGCATTGCATGACATGGCTCCTTTTTTACCAAAGGAAGAGCTGAGAAAACTGATGATTGGAGAATAGTTATTATGGATAAGGCTATAAAAGAGTGTTTACTTTTTGAGAATAATACAGTTAAGGATGCTGTTAAGATATTGGATGAAAAAGAAGTAAAAAGTGTTTTTATTGTGGATGAAAATAACATTTTGGAAGGTATCTTTACGAGAGGAGATTTGCGTCAATTTATTTTGAATGGTGGAGATTTTGAAATGAAAATATCTTCTGCCATGAACACTTCTCCTGTCACATTTTACTCTGCTGAAGACGCACGTATATATAGCCAGAACAAAAGAAGAATTGTATATCCCATAATTAATAAAAAACGTCAGTTAATTGATGTACTGTATAATACTTGGGATGTAATTGCAGAGGCATCAGAATCGCAGTGTTTAGAGAAGGTTCCGGTTGTAATTATGGCGGGAGGATTGGGTACGCGTCTATATCCATTGACCAAGGTTTTACCTAAGGCGTTAATTCCGATTGGAGATTATACAATAACTGAACGTATAATTAATAATTTTAGAGCATGGGGATGTAAAGAGTTTTATTTAGTTCTTAATCATAAATCAGAAATGATAAAAGCATATTTTGATGACTTAGATAAGGATTATAATGTATATTATGTCAAAGAAAAAGAGTTTTTAGGAACTGGTGGGGGATTATGTCTTTTAAAAAACATGGTTAAATCAACCTTTATTTTATCTAATTGTGATGTGTTAGTAAATGCTGATTTTGATTGTGTTATGAAAACGCATGAAATGAATAAAAATGTAATTACATTTGTAGGTGCTGTAAAAAATATAGTAATACCATATGGCGTGATTGATTCAAACATATCTGGAGAAATAGTGGAATTGAAGGAAAAACCAGAGATATCATTTTTAACTAATACGGGTGTTTATGTAATTGAGCCGGAAGTAATAAATAATCTTAATGATAATGAGTTTTGTCATATAACAGACATAGCAATGAATTATAAAAAAATGAATCGAAATATTGGAGTTTTTCCGATTACAGAAAATGCATGGTTAGATATGGGGCAGTTCGATGAAATGAAACAAATGATTAAGGCATTGGGAATAGAGGAGTAAGATGGAAAAACTATTATTAATAGGTGGAGGTGGACATTGTAATTCAATTATTGATTCACTGATGTCTCAATCTCATAGATATGAACAGATAGGCATTATTGACAGGGAGGAACGTTTAGGTCAATATGTTCATGGAATTCCTGTTATTGGTGTAGACGATGATTTGCCTGTATTATATGAGCAAGGATACAATAATGCATTTATATCTTTGGGAAGTGTTGGCAATCCTATTAATAGAATACAAATATATAGAAAAATAAAAAAAATAGGATATAAAATCCCCAATATAATTGATGAAACGGCTATAGTTTCTAAAAATACAAAAATTGGTGATGGAGTTTTTATTGGAAAACGTGCTATAGTAAATATAGGAGTTAGTGTTGGGGACAACACGATTATTAATTCAGGTGCAATAATCGAACATGATTGTGAAATTGGCAGTTTTGTTCATTTGGCTCCAGGATGTATAGTTTGTGGTGGCGATAAAGTTGGTGATAATACCCATATAGGAGCAAATGCTACAATTATTCAAGGCATCGAAATAGGGAAAAATACTATTATAGGAGCGGGAACTGTTGTTATTAAAGATATTAAGTCTGAATGTACTATTATTGGAAACCCAGGGAGAAAGTTAAGATGAAAATAGTATTTTGTACGGCAGTTTATCCTAAAGCGTGGAAATGGCATGATGAATTTGTTCGATCAATAAATAAGCAGGATTATAATGACTTTGATGTGTTGATAGCTAATGATGGATTAAATGATGAAGATATCCAAAAATTAAAAGAAGAAATAAATAATGATGTTAAAATAATCAATTTAAATGGTAAATTTTCTATTTCAGAAATTAGAATAAAATTGTTAGAGGAAGCTAAAAAAAGATACGATATGGCTATTTTTGGCGATTTTGATGATAAATTTGCGATTAATAGGGTTCGTAGAAATAAAGAAGAATTTGATGGGCAGTATACATTCTATTATAATAAATTAATTTTGGAAAATGGAAAGAATGTTTTTAAGGACATGCCTGTTGAAGTAAGCAGAATAGAACAAATAGCGGAACAAAATTATCTTGGGTTAAGTAATACTGCTATTAATTTGAATAATCTTTCGGAAGAATTTATAAAGAGTTTGAAGAATGTTCAAACAAATGTTTTTGATTGGTATCTATATACAAAAATATTACTGATAGACAAAAAAGGTAAATGCGTTTATGGAACATATACGGAATATAGACAGTCGGAAAATAATATTGCTGGTACTTATGAAAAAAATAAAAGTAATATTCAGAGAGAAATTTTTGTAAAACTTGAACAATACAGATTGTTAAAAGATGAATCGTTCAAATTTCAAAGATTATATCAGTTATATTCCGAAATTAAAGATAGTGAGCTCGATATGAGTGATGAGAAAATAAATAAAAGATTTAAGGGATATTGGTGGAGTATTATAAATCTTTTTAAGGAGGAAGAAAATGTTTAAATACGAAGAAATCAAGAATTATGGTAAACCATATGTAATAGCAGAAATAGGTGCAAATCATAATGGAGATATTAATCTTGCGAAAACGATGATTGATAAGGCAAAAGAATGTGGTGCAGATTGTGTGAAGTTTCAATCATGGTCAAAGGACTCTATTTTTTCAAAATGCGTATATAAGGATAACTATTTCTTAAGAGATGATTACAGAAATAGAACAGATTATACATTGGAACAAATTGTTGATAAATACAGCATTGGCAAAAAAGAACATTTGGAAATAAAAGGATACTGTGATAAAATTGGAATTGACTTTGCTTCGACAGGCTTTTGCAAAGACGAAATTGACTTTTTGGTTGATGAGTTAGATGTGCCGTTTATTAAAGTTGCATCTATGGATGTAAATAATATTCCTTTTTTGAAATATATAGGAACGAAAGGAAAACCGGTTATCATCAGTACAGGCTTATGTGAGCTTTCAGATGTTGTTGAAGCAATAAAATGTTTAGAAAATAGTGGTTGCAAGGAAATAGTAATATTACATTGTGTTTCTATATATCCTCCAAAAGATGAAGAGGTAAATTTAAATAATATAGAAATGTATAAAAAGGTTTTTGATTATCCAATAGGATATTCTGACCATACTTTAGGTAGTATAGCACCTATTATGTCATTAACAATGGGTGTGTGTATGTTAGAAAAGCATTTTACATTAGACAAAAATATGGTTGGATGGGATCATAAAATATCTGCAAATCCTGAAGAGTTATTGGCAATAACGACTGCCGCAAAATGTGGATATAAAATGCTTGGAAGTTATAATAAAATTGTTAGTGAGGATCAAGAACGAAGAGATGCTTTTCAACGAAGTATAGTTGCAGCACATGACATAAATGAAGGAAGTATAATCACAGAAGATGATTTAGATTATAAACGACCTGGAACAGGAATTCCTCCTAAATATTATAATTTTATAATAGGCAAAACTGCTAAAAGGAATATTGCGTATGATGAAATAATCAGGATGGAAGACTTTTGATTAATAATATTATAGGTGGATTATAAGATGAGAATTTATAATTGGGAAGAGACAGTAAAAAGGTATTTGCAGGCATCGAATGGAAGAAAAATTGTACTTGTAGGTAATGATGCTTTTACTGTAGAAATAGCACATACAATTACTCATTTAAATTACCCATTGTCAATAATTGTGACAGAATTTTCACGGCGCTTTTCTGACATCAATGAAGATGTCAAGATTAAAAATTGGCATTGGTTTAAAGAAAATTCTTTATCCGATGTATATGTAATAGGCGCTATGTATATAGGTCATAAAGAACTTTATACCGAATTAATTAAAAAAGGGAAAAAACTAGATAAGGATTTTTCCCTTTTTGGAATTGGAGGATATACTAAGCTTTTAGATTCTATCGATTCTTTATTAGCCTTGAACCGTGAAAATGAAGATATGGTAGGATTTCATGTATGGGATAATTGTGAAAATAAAGGTAAAAAAATTGTAATTTTAGGGAATTCAACTTCAGATCCGTCAACAGGAAATATAAAGAGCTGGCCAGAGTGTTTATATGATATTTTAAATGAAATGGGTATTGAAGTTACTATATATAATGGTGCAATTACAGGATATTCATCAACACAAGAATTTTTAAAATTAAATAGGGATGTATTATTATTGAATCCAGATATTGTAATATCTTTTTCGGGTTATAATGATGTAGAAGGTAATTCTACAGTTGATGGTTTTCCTTTTTTACATAAATATGAGAATAAATTTTATAATTATTTATTGGAACAACCACAATTAGCACCGGATTCAATGTATGTTAGAAGTGTGTCAAATGTAACACATGGATTACAGAATATTGAAGCGGATTATAAGATATGGTTAGATAATATGCGTAAAATGAATGTAATTTGTAAAGAATTTGGTATAAAATTTATAGGCGTTTTGCAACCTATGGTAGATTATAAAGTCGCAAAAAATACTATAGAACATAAAAATATTGTGGAGGAATTTTTAAAGTGTACGGGATGTGAACAATTGCCGCATCGTGTATTTAGTTTTTGTGAAAAATTAGAAAAAGAGATAGTCAATTATCCGTATATTTTGAATCTTACAGGAATTTTTAAAGATGAATATAATGCTTTTTATGATACTTGCCATTATACTCAAAATGGAAATAAAATTATTGCAGATAAAATGTATGAATATTTAAAAGGAGATTTATGAGGTGAGCGACAAGAAAAAAGTTAGTATATGTATCCCATGTTATAATGAAGGTGAAAATGTAATATTGATATATAATGCTCTTAGAAAAGAGATGGAAAAATTAAATCAGTATATTTATGAAATAGTATTTGAAGACAATTGTTCTACCGATAATACGCAGAGCCTTTTAAAAAAGCTAGCGTTAGATGATAAGAATGTAAAGGTAATAATAAATAAAAAGAATTTTGGAGCAATGAAAAATAGTGGTTATATTATGTTTCAGGCAACTGGAGATGCAATTATAGGAATGCCATGTGATTTGCAGACGCCAATAGAACTTATACCACAGTATTTAGAGTTGTGGGAAAAAGGTAATGAAGTCGTGTTGGGACAAATTATGCAAAGCGAAGAGAGTAAATTAATGTTTGCAATGAGGGGATTATACTATAATATAATTGATAAATTTTCCCCAAATAAAGAGCTAAAACATGTGACAGGATGCGGATTGTTTGATAGAAAATGCATAGATATAATAGAGACTCTTGGGGAACCAGAACCAAACTTTAGGTATTTAGTTACGGAATTAGGGTTTAAAGTTGCTTTAGTACCATATAAACAAAATAAGCGGGAACATGGAAAATCAAGTTATAACATTGGAAGATATTTTTCGCAGGCTTTGCAGAGCTTTATTGATACATCTGTGTTTCCTATTAAGTTTGCGATAGTAGCTGGCTTTATTTTATCCATGATAACTTTTGTTGTGGGTGTTATTTTATTGATTGTGAAATTAATAAATTGGTATAACATTGATTATGGAATAATCCCTGTTTTGCTATTGGTTTGTTTTTGGGGATCAGTTCAACTATTTTTTATTGGTATTATTGGACAGTACATTCAGGACATCATTACTAGAGTGAAGAGGAGACCGTTGGTATTGGAACAAGAAAGGATTAATTTTGATGCGGAAGAGTAAAGGTAATACTTTTGTAATCTTTGTTATATTAATTGTAGCATGGATAGCTATTTATTTATTACGAATATTATACTTGGATTCAGACATACCCAATTATGGAGTTTTGTTTTATCAACAGGTTGATGAGGGACCATATGGATACTTGGCTTTAAATGAACTTAATTATGGTTGTATTAATCCTGATTATAACGTAACTAGTGTAAATCAGTACACAGCACCTCATTTAAGAACAAATATAGTTGGGAATTTTTTTATTTGGATAACAATGAAAATATTCGGTGATACATATTATGGATATAGAATGAGTAGCGTGTTTTGTATGTTATTTAATTATATTCTTATTTTTTTGATTTTAATATATATTAATAAAAACTATTGTCAAAACTGCAAACAGAGTAAACTATATTTATTATTAATATTCGGATGTTTGACTTTCGATTTTTCCTATTTTAATGCAGCAAGAATAGTGGAAACATCCATTTATAGAATGTTATTTATATTATTGGTGATAACACTCTTTTTTTACATAAAAAAAGAATCCTTTTTTAAATATGTCTTATTAGGTTTTTTAGTCATATTCTCTGTATTTGGTATATATATTACTAATGTTTTTTTAGTTGTCTCATTTGGCTTGTTTTTTATTTATAGGTTTTGTAAAGGTGATAAGAAAAAAAACTTGAGATGCATATTAGGATTTTCAATTGGTGGAGGCATTGCATTATTATTATGTGAATGTTATATGCGATACTTTTGGAAAACTGGCATTGTAGAAAATACTTTAAAAATTATAGATAATTTTTCTGGAATAGGTGGATATATTGAAACTGGGACTGCAAATAGGTTTACATATTTTTTGGATTTCTTTGGTAATAGTTTTAATTTATATAATCCGATTCTATTTGCATTAACATTGTTGGCATTACCAATAGTAATTGGATATGCAGTTAAAAAAAGAGATGATTATATAGTATTAGTATTTTGCATGTATATTAGCTTTTTCTTACAAACAATGTATTCAGAGGATTATATAATAAGAAAATATATTGTTATTACGCCTGCAGTTATTATAATGATATATTATCTGCTGACTCATTTTACAGATATAATTCAGAGTTGGGGAAGAGTCAAAAAAGCTATCTATATTCTATATATTACAATTATAAGCTGCTTTATAATTTTTGTAGATTTATATAGACTAAAATTTATAGAGGATAAATCTAATTTAGATTTTAGTTGGCTGGACAAAAGAGTTATAATAATTTTATCATTAATTTTGACTGGTGCATTTATGTATTTATCAGTGATATATATATTAAAAAACAAATTTAGTTTAAGAATTATGTTTATTACATATGTTTTAATGACATTTATAAATATATATATGATTACTGAACATAATTTTAGGAATCTCACTTTTGCAGATAGGAACATAATGATTGAGATGAATAATATTGACTTGCCGGACAAATATATTATTGGTAATTACATGATAAGTTTTACTTTATATAATAAATATGTTTCTGTTGCTAATTATTATGATGATATGGATAATATGTTACTAAAAAACAAAAATTGGCTATATTTTGATTATTCAACAAATTGGGATCCGCAGGCAGAAATATATATTGAGAGTATCATAAAAAATCCAGAATATCATTTAGTGATGTACAGAGAGTTTAAGCGGGAAAAAAGTACTTTAGGTGTTGTTAGAAATGTAGCATTATACAAATTGGAAAAAATAGAAAATTAAAAAGGAGAAAAAAATGATATTTACTTCAATTAAATTTGTTATTTTTTTAACAATATTTTTATTAATATACTTTATAACACCTGATAAAATAAAAAAATTTATTGTTTTGATTGCAAGCTATATTTTTTGTGCATTTTGGAGTTTCAGGAGCGTTCTTTATCTTGTTACTATTACAATTATTACATATATAGCTGCAAGATTGATTTGTAAAAAACATAAAATAAGAAAAATAATATTATTTATGACGATAAGTGCTATAGTTATATGCTTATTAGTACTTAAATATTCTAATTTTATTATTGATGTGGTAAATAATATTAGTTTTAAAATAGGATTTAATCAGACATTTAATAGTATTAATGTAATTGCTCCTTTAGGTATTTCGTTTTATACTCTTCAGGCAATAGGTTATTTAATTGATGTTTATAGGGATGAAACCGCACTGGAAAATAATATAATAAATTATGCTTTGTTTATAGCCTTTTTCCCTCTTGTTAGTAGTGGACCTATAGAGAGAAGCAATAATTTGTTGAAACAGATAAAGGAGAAAAGTAAAAAGCCTCAATATAGGGATGTTACAAATGCATTTATAATGATACTATATGGTTTTTTCTTAAAAATGGTGATTGCAGATAGATTATCCATTTTAGTAGATAATGTTTATAATAACTATTACATGTATCATAGTTACGAGTTATTTATTGGGGCTGCGGCATATTCTATTCAATTATATTGTGATTTCTGCAGTTATTCTATTATAGCTGTGGGAATTGCTCAAGCATTTGGATATAAAATAATCGATAATTTTGATACGCCTTATTTTTCTACATCTATAAAAGAATTTTGGCGAAGATGGCATATTTCTCTTAGCAGTTGGTTGAGAGATTATATATATATTCCGTTGGGGGGAAGCAGGTGTTCAAAATTAAAAAAATATTATAATTTAATGGTTACTTTTTTGATATCTGGATTATGGCATGGTGCAAATTGGACATTTGTTGTATGGGGAGGTATACATGGATTATATCAAGTCGTAGGAGATTTTACCCATAAATTGAGAGAACGGCTTCAAAAGAATGTCAATAAAAGCTGCTTTTCATATAAGCTTGGACAGATAGTGATTACTAATGCACTGGTTAGCTTTGCATGGATTTTTTTCAGAGCTGATAGTATAAAGACAGCTTGGAGTTATGTAAATAGAATGGTGACAAGATTAAATCCTTGGGATATATTTAGTGATTCAATATATTCATTAGGACTAGATAGAACAGAGATAAATATAATCTTTATATCTTTGTTGTTTGTGCTTTTAGTTGATGCAATAAAATATAAAAAGAAATGTAATTTAGCTCAGGTGTTGGAAAAACAAAATTTGTGGTTTAGATGGTGCGTGATTTTTACTTTATTATTTATGATTATTATTTTTGGAGAATATGGAGCAATGTTTGATGCTAAGTCATTTGTTTATTTCCAGTTTTGAAAGGATTTGCATTATGAATAAATTTATAAAAATAGTTTCATTTCTTTTAGTATTACTTGTTTTTTTGATTGGATTAAATAATATATTTAAATTTAAATATGGAGATGGTATATATGGTTTGGAAAAATTTTACGATTTAGAGGACAATAGTATAGATTTGTTAGTTTTGGGTAGCAGTCATGCGTTTGAAGATATAAATCCTGCTGTCCTTTGGGAGGAACAAGGAATTGCTTCATATGATTTGTGTGGATCTGTTCAGCCTATGTGGAACACATATTATTATTTGAAAGAAGCGTTAAAATCTCAGACCCCCAAATTGATTATACTTGAAGGATATATGTTAAGTTATGAAGATGATTATAGTGATGATAGCCGTATAATAAAAAATAATTATGGATTAGGATGGTCCTTGGATAAAGTTAATTCATTGAAAGTTAGTTGCCCAAATGATAGATTCAATGATTTTGTTTTTGAGGTTGGGCAATATCATAATAGATATAAATCTATTACTAAGGAGGATTTTTTGCCTAATCAGGGAAATCCATTTTTTGAAGATTGGAAGGGAAATGGAAATAATAGGCAGATATATGTCTGTGAGGAACCTCAAGTTTCACAAATAGGAGATTCTTTGGCATTGAACCCTAAAACAGAAGAATACTATAGAAAAGTACTACAGTTAGCAGAAGATAATAACATTGCAATTATGGTAGTAATAAGCCCATATCCTGGAATTACAGAAACTGCTCAGAAAAAATATAATATGGGTATGCAGATTGCAGAAGAATATAATGTACCTTTTTATAATTTTAATAATATGTATGATGATTTAATGATTGATTTTGCCATGGACTTTGCTGACGAGGATCATCTTAATAATTACGGAAACTATAAATACACAAAATTTTTAAGCAATATGTTAGCTGAAAATTATGGTGATTATATAGTTGATAGACGTAACGATGAAAACTATGTTAGCTGGGATAGGATGTTACAATTTTATCATAGAGAGGAAACAAATTATGATATTAAATTAAATTATAATGAAATAAGCGATTATATGGAAATTTTTAATGACCCTAATTATTTATGTGTAATAATGATCAATAATACTGATGATACATATAGTAAGCAAATAGAAAAACTGGGAGACAATAACACTTTTTATATTTATGATAAGGGTGGATTGATTTTTGATAGTAAAAATAATGGGGAAAAGTTTATCTATTCAATATCAAGATATAATGACATATCTGTTGATTTGACGCAAAATGGTGATGGAATTTTATTTAATGGTGTTCAATATAAAAAAGTTGATGCAGGAATCAATATATTTGTATATGACTACATAACGGATACTGTTGTAACTGCCATTGGTTTTGATGCTACACACGAATTAGCAACAGTAAAGTAGTGAGTAGAGATTATTTGTGTCTATAAAGGATTACCCATGTATCTTGGTTGTAGGGTATTATGATGTTAAGGAATATAGATATGGAATGTTAATATCAATAAGTTCTTTGATTTTGATTTTTGATAGTATGTTATTTTATCTTAAGAGGGGATAGAAATGCAAGATAAACCTCAAAAATTATTTTTAAATAGTAGAAAGGTATTAAGAGTATTCTTCGAAATTGTTGCTTTTGCTTGTAGTATTTGTTTTTTATGTTCGTGTCAAAAGAATGAGTATTATGAGATTACACAATATGGTCTAAACGATGGAGCGCAGGCTATGTTTTATATAATTAAATCTCCTGATGGGAAATTAGTCGTAATTGATGGTGGTACAAAGGACTATGCTACATATGTAAGACAAGTGCTGGCACAAGAAGGTAATAAAATTGATTCATGGATAATAACCCATCCACATGAGGACCATATAGGTGCCTTCCTTGAAATTATGAAAGACCCTGGAGATATATCTGTTTCAAATATATATACAATAGACATAGATTATGACTATTATTCATCTGTAGCACAAGAGGTAGATAGGATTGATGTATATGATGAATTTCTACAACTTAATTTACCCAATATTAAATATTTACATGAGGGAGATGAAATTAACCTCATAGGATTAAAAATGGAAGTGTTTAATGCATATACTAATGAACATAAAGATGGCATTATTACGGGAAATTTAATGAATCAATCATCGTTAGTGTTTAAAGTTACTAATAAAAAAGAAAGCATGTTGTTTTGCTCAGATACGGAGAATCAATCAGTTTGGGAGAAAGAAATATCTCTATATGGAAATAAATTGAAAGCAGATTATATGCAAGTAGGACATCATGGTGCATCATATAATGAGGATTTTTTTTATGTTGTGGGGGCTAATGAGTTATTTGTAGATGCACCCAAGGCTCTTAGAGAATGGGAGGATTATCCTGTATATGGCAATCTGAAATTATTAGAGGAAAAGGGTTATACGATTTATACATATGAAACAGTACCTAATACTATTTTTTTATATTAGAGTAACTGAAAATAACTATACTGCTATTTTCTATCGGACTTTTTCATGGAATGGAAATTATTTTTTGATTTCAGACCAAACCATAGCAATATACTGAATATTAAACACAGCAGCATCATTAGAAGCAGGTACAGGGTGGCTGCTCCCATTATCTCGTATTTTCTTACAAATACAGGTGAAAGTATATAGGCAAATACTGCCACGATTATATATCCTATTGCCTGTCTGCCTTGTATTCTAATAATTGTCATTATCGTCACTAAAAGACCTGACAGGGCGAGAAAGCCTCCGCCCAGAAGAAGTATCAGCAGTTCCGTTTTGTAAGGCTTAAGGTTAGTGTTATATAAAAGTGATAATACTGGCACACCTAAGATGTAAGCACCGATTTCGCATACTAATGTAATTCCGGCAACTATCAGTATCTGTTTTTCAAATAACTTTATAAATTTAGCTCTATTGCCTTCCTTCCAAAGAAAAGACATGTTTGTAATCATAGGACTGAATATAAAATTATTTAATAATCCGATTACAAATACCGGCATAGCAATAAAACCATAACACGCCTGCAATTCATCGTTAAGAATGGAGTCAATAGCGTATTTTGGTGCATTTCCAATATAAAAGGCAAGAAAGCAGCCTAGAAACAGAGGAAAGCAGACCTTTAATAAGGTCCATATGTGTGCCATTTTCGTGTGCTCCTGTTTATTTCTAAACTTAGGATATGTTATAAAAATAAAGCCTGCCAATACCACTGTAGTAAATATTGTCGCTATTATAAGTGACAATAGTAAATCCTTAAATATTATTAGTCCAAGGGCAAATATTATAATTGTTAATATCATTCTGAGAGTCAGAATTTTTCCTGAAATATCTAATCTGTTCTGCTGTTGGTACAATCCGAGATATACATCCTCTATTGAATCCACTATCTTAAATAGACACATCCAGACAATAACCCATGTTTTATCAGTGCTATAGTTATTTTGTGAGCTTGCCACTATTATATATATTACAGATACAATAAGCATTGCCAATGTTGTGATTATTCTTGAGGTTCGATAGTCACTGAATGTAAATTGGTGTTTGACATCAGATACCTGAAAGTTACGCATTCCATATTTTCCGATATTTAAGAACAGGTTAGCACTAGCATATGCCAAAGTAAAAACCCCAGCCTCATAGAGATTGAGAACTCTCGTAATTATCATTAGCATAATGACAGACTGAAATGCCATTAGCATACTTCCCGCCATGTTCCATACAAAGCTTGCTTTAGTTATATCTTTGCTGTTAAGTAAGAAATGTTTTAATTTCGACATAAGTATTAACCTCGGTATAAATTACTGTTGTAAACATAGTTTATATTAATTAGGGGGAAAAGTAAAGGTGCATGTGGGGAAAGGTATAAATGTTACCAATTAGTGACATAATACGACGTTTATTGTGTTATACTTATAGTTACTAGAATAGACTATATAAGAGGGCAACATGCAAATAATATTGATAGACATAGATTTAGGTAAAAACATTCAGAAAATAAGGAAGAAAAAAGGATTTACGCAGGAATACATTGTTACTCAGATGCAGTTATATGGAAGTAGTATGTCTCGTAATACATTGTCAAATATAGAGACTGGACGAAGGAATATAAAGGCAAGTGATTTAAGGATACTTAAGATGGTGTTGGGCGTAAGCTATGATGAGTTTTTTGTGTAAAATAGCTTTATAGCAAATAAAATGAGAGGTAAGTATATGAATATTAACAGTTTTAAAAATATAGTCAGCTCTTGGGATAAAATTGATACAAGACTGAAGGGATTTAGAATATGTGCTGAAAATTATTACGATTTATATAAGAAGAAGGTGGACATAATATATTGTGAGGCAAAATTTAATTTTGAAACTAATGAAAAATTTGAATCTTCTAGTGTTTGTGAATCGCTTAATGTCACGTGGAAGTATATTCCGTATAGCACAGTTTTAAATATATATAATAAAATGGGATGGCTTTTACCGAAAGAAATTAAGGAAAAAAGGATGAGTTATGATATGGAAGCGGAAGCTTTTTATTATAAAGTTGAGTTTGAAGAAATATATAAAATAATAGTAAAACTTACAGATGATTTTGAATTTATTTTTGCTATATTACTGCTAATACAGGGTATATCTAGTAATCTCAAATTATATTGTACATATGCGCGTAATATATACAAGAGTATAAAAGAATATGAATTGAATGAGTGTTTAGATTTGATAAATGACACAAAAAAAGTTTTTGTTGCAATGAGTTTTTCGGAAAATATGAAAAAAATCAGACGTTGTATTGAAGAAACAATAAGAGATAATGGATATGAACCTATACTGATTGATTCTAAAGAACATAATAATCAAATAGTACCAGAAATTTATGCGGAGATAGATGAAAGTTTATTTGTAATTGCAGATTTAACAGGACAAAGAGGGGGAGTTTATTATGAAGCCGGATATGCTGTGGCAAAAAATAAACCTTTAATCTTATGCTGTAAAAAAGGAGAAATTACACATTTTGATGTAGCACAGAT